>Ga0208084_1000278_pt1 | contig 12839 bp, 21 predicted proteins | sample LakMenEpi14Sep09_FD_150698 | JGI IMG/M metagenome (GOLD analysis project Ga0208084, IMG submission 150698) | Freshwater microbial communities from Lake Mendota, WI - 14SEP2009 deep hole epilimnion (SPAdes) | ecosystem: Environmental > Aquatic > Freshwater > Lentic | place: Lake Mendota, Madison... | reverse complement strand
AGGAGTATTCAGCTCGTATTTGTTTTCAGTAAAGAGCTTACTTAAATCAGGAATACCTTTTACTTCTGATGCTTTGGTTCCTTCATCAGTCTCCAGGATATAAATCTTGTTAGCAAAATCCTGGGCAGTCATCTTTCCGTCTTTGTTCAGCCAAGCTTTGGCATACTCTAAAACAGTTTTGGTTTTTGCAACACCGGGTTCACCAATAAGCAGACAGGGAAGACCTGTTGATTCTGCTAAGGCCAGCATTTTAAATACCTCTTCTTTGTTAATTAAAGAAGTTTCAATGTTACGCACTTCTTGCGTTGTTCTTTTAGTGATAGTCTTCACTTTAGACATGTTTTCTTTGTTTGTAATGTTAGGACTTGGATTTACTTGCGTCTGTACAGATTGCTGTACAGGATTTATATTTGTTGTAGGTGATGTATGTCTTACCCACCTTTGTACTCCGTTATAGTTTCTGGTTATCCACCAGTTTCCATCATTGCCTCTTCTTACAGTATTTTCTGAAAAAGATGTAGCACTTTCTGTAGGACTTGGTCTCATGGTGTTAGAGGTTGACGAAGGCTGAGAGGTCGTCTGCGGTTTGATCAGCTCCCACTGTTGTGTACTTGTCATCCACTGGTACCACTGGTTCATGTGATAAACTTGTTGTCCTAGTAGGTTTCGATATTTCGGTTTCCACAGTGGTCTCATTAGTATCGTCTATTACATTAAAGATGATTACAGATGTCTCAGCATCTTTTAGTTTAGGATGCTTACGGATCATAGCAATCTGCTGATCTTTAGCTCCGTATTTCTCTTGGATACTTCCATATCCAAGGTCGTCACGTTTTAACCAAGTAAAACCGTTATTGAGGTCTTCTAAGATCTGTGATACATACAGATCTACTTTGTTTACTGCCATAGTAGTTGTTATTAAAAATTGTTAGATTAATAGATTTCAAAGCCTCCACAGTTTCTAAGAAATGTAATCCATTCTTTTATTGTGCCGTAGCTAGTACTGTGGGATGTCTGCATTATGAGACCGTCTTCCATTACTACAGAAGCATGGAGTACGGTTCCAAGTGGATACTTTTCATTAAGTATATCTTCGGTTTCTTTACCTACAAACCGACCGTCTGTAGTAACCCAGCAACCAAGGTTTAGATATATTATATCGTCATCTTCTTTAAGGTGTTGACTTAATTCAGAGTTGATATAATCTTCTATACAATCTGCCAGTTTATTACACATTTCGGGATTACGTAATCCTCCTCCTGAGTTTTCACCCCAACGAGATGTATTAATTCTAAGCTTATACTTCTGCTGTACTACGTCACAGATTGCATGTATAGGTCTCCAACTCCACCAGTTTAAACAGAAATACTCACCGGGGTTTTCTTCTCGGTATTTATTCCATGCTTCCCAGTAAGATTCTTTTTCTGCTTCAGAAGCAACACTATGATCTATATGAGCTGGACGTTCTGAATTTATTACAGGATTCAGTCCTGTGATATCTACTCCCATGTTACCATTGGATTTTGTACTGAGGACCGTTCATCTTTACAATAAGCTCATTGGCTTTATTAAAGATGTCGTTACAGTCCCAGGTGGTTTTAGTATATGCAGCCGATGCAGGATGGCTTGCTTTTAAGATGTAGTGATTTTGGCCTATAATAGATTCTAGTTCTTGGGCTTTGGCTCCCAGTAACATAAAGATTAGACCTGAATTAGTCAGGCTTAACATATCTATTACATAAACTATAAAGTCTTTCCAGATATCATAGTGTGTACCAACTTTATCCATCTGCGTTGTTAGTGCACTGTTAAGAAGAAGTACGCCTTGATTAGCCCATCTGGTTAGATCTGGATCTTGATGTGTAGGGTATCCTTGATATACCGTTTCCTCTATGGCCTCAAATATGTTTTTAAGGCTGGGTTGTGTCTTCATAGTTAAACCACAAGAGAACGCTAGGCCATCTGCTACACCAAAATGTGGATAGGGATCTTGACCTATAATGATGACTTTAAGATCTTTCTCAGGACATTCTTCAAATGCCCGGAATACGTTTTTTAGTGGGGGAGTGAATCTCTTTCCCGCATCTCTTTCTAGAAGAAGGGCGTCAAGGATCTTGTCAAAGTCAGAGCTTTGGATAAAGCTTCTGAGCTTTGTAGACCACCCAGAAGGCGTTAGTTTTTCAACAAGCTTGCATTTTATTTCTGCAAGGTCTACAGTTTGTGTCATAAAAGTTGTCTAAATTTGTTACAAAATATTAAACCTATGGCTAACATCTACACAACGATAAAGAGAGATACTACCTTTGATATAACTGTTGGTGGCAACACTCTTATCAATTTTCAGAGCTTACTTCTTTTTCTTTTATCTGATAAAACACAGGAAGAAATAGATACTGCTCGTGAAAAAATTATGAAACAAGAGTATGATGAAGAGTGGTATAAACACTTTGCATTTATTACTATTATGATTAACGTAATAGAACGCACTGCTCATGAAAAAGGACTTACTGTTCAGGAAAATCTTGATGAACAAGATTCTACTACCACACAGTAAATCCTACTTCTTCTCCTATTTCTATACAAGCTTGTATAGCTAGGCTAAGTTCTTCTCTTGAACATTCACCAAAGCTTTTAGCAAGAAAGTATTCTTTACCAGATACTTCTCTTGCTATACACAAGCCTGCTCTATCTTTTACAAGTAGTTTCATATTTTCTACTGTTTCTCCTACATGCATAGCAAGCTGTCTGATTATTACATGCAGCTTAGCTAGTTGTGGAAGGGTACCATCATCATGTTGTGTCTCATAAAAAGACTCAACTATAGTACCGTCAGGTATATGGCTTACAAACAATTCATATTGTTTGGAAAACCCGAGCGTTTGTAGCTCGAGTCTTCCATTACGTTTAATATATTTAGCTGTGAAGTGTTGGTTCATAGGATGAAAGGTTTACTTCATGATACTTGATCTTTGTAGGATCAAGATCTTTAAGAGCTTCGTTTACCCAACGCTCATCTACAGTACTTTGATAACACAGGATATGGATTATAGCTGTATCATCAGGATTAAGTCTGAGTAGTCTTCCTATTCTTTGGGATGACTTACGTTCATTACCGTATGCATGTAAGATTATACCGGCTCTTAAATTAGGTATGTTCACACCTTCATTAAGTTGTAATACACAAGAGAGTTTATCTATTTGTCCTTTCTTGAATTTTTCTAGATTCTCTTCTGCGTTCGGATTCTCAGAGTGCACACTGTGTCTACATAGTCTGTCTGCCTGAGCTTGGGTGTTACAGAATACTATACATTTATCTTCTATCTCAGTTAGTAAATACTTGGCATATGTTTCTTTGGTTTTAAAATCCATCATAACTCTCATACGCATAACAGAAGCTATCTGTTCCTGCTTTTTTGTTTGAGATTCAAGGATTCTACGGCTCCAGTAATCATAGCTTTTCTTTTCTGAAGTATAGAAACTACTGTCTTTTAGATTTACAGGTATATTATTATCTGATCCTAAGGGTAGCTTGTGTATAAAGATTCTATAATCGTTTAAGATATCATCATCTATAGCATCATCAGTAATATACTTGTACATGATAGGGCAGTATTTCATAACCATACGGCCTTTTTCACTTTGAGCATATCTTGGAGGAGTACCGGTTAATCCCAGTATTCTGCCTTGATAGTTTGCCAAGAATGTTTCATGTGATTCTAATAGACTATGACATTCATCCAGCACAACTACATCAAAGTTGTGAGGGTTAAATTTGTTTAAAGAGAGATATGTTGTAAAGGTGGTTTTATCCATTACTTCTGTAGGTATACCAAACTTTACAGCGTCATCTTTCCAGGTTTCAAATATGCTAAGCTTAGGTGCTACTACGAGTACGTTAAGCTTATACATATTATTTTCTTGTAACTGATTTAGGTATCTGAGACCAATGAGAGTTTTTCCAACACCCATGGAGATACCCATGCCAGAACGGGTATACTTTGTAGCTATATCCAGGGCTTGTTGCTGGACTTCTTCTCTTTTATTCATAGTTCAAAATCTTCTTCTGAATATTGATCTTCTTGAAACACTACTTCTATTTTCATAAGGTCTCCGTAGTCATCGTATACTGCATAGACAGGATAAAAACCATCACCCCAAGCAGTACGAAATGCTACACCTGCTCCTTCGTGTCCCATTTTAAACTTGAGGGAACCGTGACCTCTATCTGATAAAGTAGCTTTAGCACAAGCGTTGTAACTAAATGGATTGTTTACTGGGTGAGCGTTCATTTCTTCCCATTCACCAGTTGCATTAAGTTGGTTCATTGTTAAACCATACTTAGGTATGACTTGCTCGTAGTTAGCAAAGTCTTTACGGTATTGAAGAGTGTCACTAGTATCTTTGTGTTTATAGATACGCACATCTTCAAAGTTTTCTTTTTCCCATTCGCTATCTATATAGCAGGGATCACATAAAAGCAGTTGACCTGAGTCTACTGCTACATGGCCGATGAGTTCTAGTTCCATTGGTTAATTAGTTTAATCGGTTTTCTGATAGACCAAGTTCTTTAGCATTCTCAGGATTTTCTTCTATCCAACGGTGACAAGTTCTGCATACAGCTAGCCAGGTAGATATCTTAAGATGATTCTCACCTCTGCCTGCCATATGATGAACATCAGTTGCATCACCAGTACATCCTGGTAGTTTGGCTTTACATCTAGGATAGATTACAAGAAATGCTGCACGTTTTTTAGAGTATTCATCCATTGTCTCACGCATCTTTTTAGATACAGGTGAGATCTTTTTAGGAGGCTCTAGTTTGTACCAGCATTCCTTGCAATACTTTTCCTTACCGTGTGATTTCCAGATGGTTTTTTTCTCTTTACAACCATTACAGGTTTTGAGTTTCGTTTGTAACATCTGGATCTGATTTAGTTGTTTTTCTACTAATGATAATGCTAGTCTTAGAACTTATACCTAAAACACTGATTGGTTCACGAGTAACCTGTAGTGTTACAGTATCTAGATCTACTAATCGGTTAAGAAGAAGAAAATCTGTCTCATTATCCGGCACCAGTATTAACTGAGTGGTATCATCATTAGTTACAAATGCATGTCTCATAGGATGGATTTAGTTTCAGGCTAGCTGAAAGAAATTTTGAGGTAGGAATCCAGCTTCTATAAGTTTATTAGCTATTTTATCCGGACTTAAATTGAGTTCTTTAAATGTGTGACGGTCTGTATAAGCACGGTCATAGCTTTTTACAGCACACATGTCTTTAACGAACTTAGATCTTGGAAATAGCTTTGTCAGAATACTATTGACTTCTGAGTCTATAATTTCCTGCTTCCATTTGTTTAGAAAATGCTGAACTTTTCTGTGCAGATAAGCAATCTTAAGCTTATCTTTTTTACTAATAGTAGCCAGTTCTTCAGGCTTGTATAGTTTAAGCCCGTAAATAAGCTCTCCGTAGAGCTTTTGCTGCGTCCTGTTAAGTACAGGTTGGTCAAGCTCTTGGTATTTAACCGTGCCGTAAAGCTGGATTTTTTCTACAGCTTTACATTTGTAGGCTAAGTACCTAGGCTTACCTGAGTCTCCATAGGATATAACAATACCCTTAGAGTTTGCAGTAATGGTTTTGTTAGGGTTGTAAGACATACTTCTACAAATTATAGAGGTGAAGGTATACAATTATGATGAGTTCTACAAATAAAAAGACCCGAGATTTCTCCCGGGTCTTTATTATAAACTATATAGAATTACAGCTCTGCTACAGTTTCTCTTTTGAAGTTCTTCAATGCTGAAACAGCTTTTTGTGCTGCCTGAACTTCTTTGATTTCCTCTGCATTAGTATGCGTAATCAAGTGATCATTAAGCTCTTGATTAGTTGTGTAGAAGGTTTGACGATAAATAGGTTCATCATCTATACGGCATACTACTCCTGTACCACCTGCAATTTTAAGGTCACGGTCAGGATTTTGTGTGTTAAAAGGAGTCAGGGATTCTACTACTACAATCTTACCAGGAAGTTCCTGGCCAGAAGTGAAGCCAGCTTCTACTAAGTCTTTAACAAGACCTTTAATTAAAGCTGAACGTTTGCTAATACGGAGCCAACCTTGATCGTTAATAAAAGCTCCAGACTGTTCTACCCGTACGTAACCGTACTCAGGATTGTTCTCAGATACGCCAATTACATTACCGTTAGCGTCAGCGGTTACCACTACTTTACTTTTCATAGTGAGTGTGTTTTTATGAATGATTAAAAAATAAAACCCTCAGGACATTTCTATCCTAAGGGTTTGATAACAAATTGTTTATAAGACTATTCGTCTTCTGGTTTATAGTCTATATCAGTATAACTTATTTTGTCTTCGTTAGGTATATTAGTTAAGTCAGGTAGTACATCTGGTACATCTTCATGATAGAATGGAGTTTCTTTTTTATTAAGAACGGAGCCAAACCAAGGGTCTTCCAGGCAGTCTCCATAGTTATATGCAATAAGATACTCAAGTTCTTCATCGGACATTTCAACATACTGCTCTGTACTTATCTCAATTACCTTACCATTTGGTAACTGGTAGAGCATAGGGTTAGTATTATAATACTATAAAACTAAGCTCTACAAATAGATCTACAAATAGCTGAGGACAATAAGTACGGATAATAGGGCTATAACTTTCTAACTGTTAACGGTTTTTGCGTAAAAGTTCGTTAACTCGTTTCTTCCAGTAGGCATTAGTCTTATTTATTGCCTGCTGTCTTTCTACCAGTTTTTCTTTGAGCTCACTGTTTTGCTGCTCAAGTACTTTAATCCTGGCCCACGGGAAAATTTTACTCAAAAGTTTTAACATAAGTACTCTTAGTATTTAATATACACCTTATCAGGGGTAACATTAACGTGTTTAGACCCCGTAATATCTATTGTAGTGTCATTAACAACCAGTGTAAATGGTCTGTTAGCTACTGTTTTTACAACTGTAGGTTGCATAAACAGATTTCTTTGATTGAAAGCAGCTTTTGCTACTCTTTTCTTTCTTCTTGTAGTGTACAAGGGACTTAGAATACCAGCTTTAACAAGCTTCTTACGATAGTAGCATACGTTTTGATAACTAAGGTTATTTTCCTTTGCTACTTTTTCAAGGCTACCGCCATTGATCAGATCCTGATTAACTTTTTGCAGGGTCTGTTTGTCCAGTTTACTTTTGAACATAGTTTTCATATTGGATTTAAACAAAAAAAAAGCGTGACAAACTATCACGCTTTATAGAGGTTAATAAAAGCTTTTAGAAATTAATCTCCATGCTATCTTTATTTATATTAATATTCTTAGCATGGCCAGAGATTTGTACAGAAGTTCCATTGACAATAAACTTGTAACTATCTGAATTAATCTCTTTTGAGTTAGATGAAACAACTTGTCCTACAGGTTTATAAGTTGCAGCAGTTGCTGTATCTACTGAACCTGTTGGACGCTTACCTTTTACAGAAGGAAAACTCATTCCTTCTGATTTAAAACGGGCCTTATAGTTGTGTACTGATGATATAGCTACATCAAAATGTTTAGCAATATCTTCAGGAGCCACTCCTTGTTGAACCATTTTTTTCATTTGGTTAATCTGTTCCAGTGAAAGACGTTTTTTAGCCATAATCTACATTTATCGGTTTACAAAACTACATCTTTTCACAGGATTGATGGATTTACTTATCTTTAATGTGGTTATTTTGTTAGAGGTCTGACGTAACTATTTGATAATCATATATTTTATCTGCCTTACAAGCAGAGGGTCGGCGGTTCGATCCCGTCAACTCCCACTGAAAATCAGATAGTTACAAGCAGAAAAGAGGTTAATACCCTCTAACACCTCTAACAAATTTGTTAGACCCTAGCTTGTAACTATTTTTTTATGCATATAGTACCACATGTTGTCCCTTCAGATTGGCGTACAAACCCTAAAAGTATTAAAAAACCTTGGTACATCTGGTACCGCATAGGCTCTAAGCTTATAAATATAAGAGGTATGAACCATCATAAGGATCATGCTGAAAGAGTAGCCTGTACCCAAAACTTAATAGATAACATAGTACCTCCTACTTCTAGCTGGGTTAAAGAAACTTCTGATACAAATGCTATTACTCTTCCTAGAGCTTTACAATATGCTTATGAGAAAGTAAGAGTATCTGAAAAAACACTACAGTGTATAGCAAGTACTATAAAATATGTTATACAGGTTATTGATTTCTTAGGATATAAGCTTATGCCTGTTAAAGAAATCAGCCGTAAACATATAAGATCTATTCTGGATGAATGTGAAAAACGTAGGAAATTTTCAGCCAGAAGCTGGAATGCTTACCGTACTTATCTATATATTTTATTTGAAGAACTTAAAGAACATGAAATAATAAACAGTAACCCTGTTAAAGATGTCAGTAAAAGAGAAGAAGAACAGTCTATCCGAGAGCTATTAACTGATAAACAAAGAAAGCTTTTGGTAGAGTATTTAACTGAAACAGATCCTATATTCTTAAGATTCATACAAATATTTTTTCATTCCGGTGCCAGACGTTCTGAGCTATTAAGCTTACGTATAGAACAAGTCTATCTAGAAAAATCATACTACCAAGTCTATGTTAAAAAAGGGCGTAAAAAACGCTGGGTAACTAAAGTCATTAAAGACATAGCTATGCCATATTGGAGAGAGCAGATTGGTAGTAATATGTCTGGATATGTATTTTCTGTTGGTTTATTACCAGGGACTCAAAAAATAAGAGATGAACAAGTTACACGTAGATGGAAACGCCACGTTAAAGATAAGCTAGGCATAACAGCAGACTTGTATAGTCTTAAACATTTAAATACTGATGAGATGTCAGAACAACTATCGCTTGCAGAGGCAGCTAAACATAATTCTCATAGTATTCAAATGGCTAGAAAACATTATGCTGTTAATGAAAGTATACGTGAGATGAATAGAGTAAAGAAACTTAAGAACCAGCTTTAAACTTTTTAAGCAGTCCTGTAAATCTACCTCCCCAACCACTAGCTTCTTTCATGTCTTTTTCTATAAGTTCAACGTGATCGACTATATCACCGTCTTCAGTAACTTGTTTACCGTTACGTTTGATATCGTAGACAAGCATCTCACTTTTATTCTCAAAGTCCATGTTGACCATAAGGATCTCGCCATCTATGGGTATTGTTTTCCAGTTATCTGGAACACCTTCTTCTTTGCCTGCAGTTCTTACCCAAGCTTCAGAAGTCCATGCTATACCATAAGGATCAAAATCTATACGAATCTTCTCAGCAATCTTTGGAAGAATAGTATCAACAAACTTATCTTTTAACTCCTCTGATTTCATTAGTTCATCAGGTATAGGTATGTGTATGATGGCATCTTCTTCTTGTCTTTTACTTTTGCCATATACAGTAAGATGGGGAAATATTCCTCCCATATCTGTCATGTAATTCTTAACATGATCTACATGTCTAGTTTTAATTTCTTGGTACTTTTCTTCTGTAACCATAGTTTTTAGTTTTAATCCCACCAGTGATTTATTTTGTAATACAGTAACTTCCAGAAAATACGTTCACACTTTTGTTGATTATACTCTGATACTCTTAGTGCTAGTTTCTCTGTTTGTGATACTTTTAGTTTATACTTCTTACGAAGTTTCTTGGCTGTACGTTTATACTTAGCCAGGTATTCATCTAGATGATCTTCTAGAATTGTTTCTTCCATGGTGAGGTAATCACCGGTTGCATCTGCAGGTTTCCAGTCATATGATTTTTGGATATAGTCATACATCTCTATTTCATAATAACCGTATCTAATACGCTCTAAAAGATTTAGAGCTAGAGTAATGTCTTTATTTACAGCTTCTACGCCAACAAATCTGTTTGCGTTTACTAATTCTTCTCTGGTAAACTCAAGCTTTTTCTGAAGAATATCAGTTATAAAAGAATGATCCCAGTGTCTGTCACGATAGATGGTAGGTGTCCATCTAATAATGTTACTTAGTCCTTGTAAGAACTGTTTAAGCCATATGGGTATATAACGTAACCATTTGTTTCTGCTCCAAGCTGAATCTTTAGGAACCAGAAGCTGTTTGTAATGTCTCATCCGGATTAGGTTTACTGTCTAGATAAACCGGTGTTTCACAGGTTTCACCTTGACAACATGGTTGGATATTGTTTTTACAGACACTGCATTGTACATGTCCGTGAACATCTACTGGAACGTAGGGTTGATTACAGATTGGGCATAAACTCATAAGTCAAATAAATTTTAGAACAAGTAAAGTCACAAGAAGTAATACAGCTGACCAGAAGAATAACTTCTCACTAGATTTTACTTGATCAGGACGTCTTCCTTGGTTTTCCATAGGTAATAGATTAAAATAAAAACCCAGGGCGTAGAAACGCCCCGGTAACGATTGCTTGCTTGCCTTTTTAAGGGCAGTGGAGGTGAAGGGAGTCGAACCCTTGTCCAATAATGAAGTCTGTACATACAGCTTCTCACATGCTTAGTACTGTATTGCTACTGCACCGTAAGTTTTGATCTGATAGGCCCGGACATGTAGGCTATGGGGTTCTTCACCTTGAGCTTAATGGGTGTCATAGCGGTTTTATCTACTGTACACCTTTTCTTCACCATCTGATCAGTATCTGGTTTTACGACTTCCAGCAAAACTTTTGAATGTCAACACGCCATCAGTATCCAGTAGCATAACTACCATCATAGGACTTTGTACCATTCAGTTTGACATGTCGGGAGCAACTGGAAAGATTTACGTTTTGGGAACATAGTTCTTAATACGAAGGCTAACTCTGTTTATAGCTCCTTTCTCCTGGGCCTATCCAGGGTTCCAACCTTAAGGCATGTCGGTTTACTATTTTCTGTTGCCAGGGATAGATCCCCCGTAGGTTAGGCAGCAACGGCTACTTCACCGAAGATAGAAGCCAAGATGGCCTCACCTTCTGCTACACGCTCAGACTGAGTCATTGCGTTTATTAGTTGATTCCGAGATTAAAGTGGTTGGAGAACCATCCCACTGCATGTGTACATACCACTCACACTACTGTCAAAACCAGGCACCCCCATAAGAAAAGTCAGGACAGGATTTGAACCTGTAAAGGACATACATCTAGGAAAACATTGATGTCCCCTCTGTTTTGAAAGATGTCTAGCGTCTACCAATTTCGCCACCTGACTTTTATAATATACATTGTTGACGTATACAAGGTCACCATCTGTTTAACGCCACAGATACGGTAATACGGCATCTAGTTATAGCCTATTAGCTAGGCTTTCCTTAAAGCTTTTCATAATAAGATTATAGTCCATCTCAGGGACTGCTTTCAAGATTCCGTTGGACGTGCTACTTCATATTGTAAGATCAACTTCTGCAGAGGTAGCTTACAGATACTACTAGAGGAGGTCGCTTGGAGACTTACTTACAGGCTCCTGAGATCAGACTATATTCATTTTTCTAACCATACTGAACTATCGTAGCAAACCAACGCTGGACGAGGTCCTCTGACTTACTCGGTGTTACTATAATCAGTGCAGTTATTTTAAGAGGATGGTAATTTTAGTTTTACCTCTACCTCTATTAATTCTTTTAATGATACCACTTGTTTCTAAAGATTTCAGAGATCTGATAACTGTAGAAGAACTGGTATTTAGCTCGGAAGCTGTCTTGTACACACTTACAGTAGTCTGATTTGTTTGACTATCTGCAAAAATGCACAGGTATGCATACACCGCTTTATCCCGCATCGGCAGGTTAGGATCTCTCATAACAGAGCTACTGCATTGACCAAATCCGTCTCGTAATCTTGGATTAAAGATAGGCATATTGTAGAGCTAAATTAGAGAACTTTTCTAACTTCTACAAAAAAAATGTACCGGAAGCCCCAAAATATTGAGGCCCCGGTACTTACCAACCCTAATCCTCATCGTTTAGTATGTTCTTCAGGAGGTCATCTATATCTGGATCTGTAGACTTACACCACCTGTTAAGCATGTTTATATAGGTATCAAAGTTGTAGTGACTATTACTTACAAACTCACACCTTTTAATCATGCTTTTACGGTCAATTTGATCTATAAGATCATCTTCATCTTCTTTTTCTTCCTTGTTATGCAGTTTTTCTAAAAGATCAAAGAGCTTAATCTTTAAAAAGTCTTCTTTGTCTACTCTTTTTTCTTTCAGTGCCTGATACATACCAACACTTTGTGATGCTGTTCTTTGTGCAGAACTGAAAATAAGAAGAGTATACTCATACTCTAAAGGATCTTTAATTAGACGCAGGCAACGTTGAAGGTCACCAGTTACTGTACGCAACTCTTTTGGAGCGTCATCTTCATCTTCAAATAGTTCATTTCTTTGAAGGGCGTTAGCTATTGTAGAGAAGAATACTCTTTCTCTACATTTTGTACGAGAGTTTTCTGAAACTCCTAATGCTTCATGAAAGCTATCAAGCTGATGATTAAGTTCGTTGGTAGCTAGTACCATAAAATAAGTTTTTAGATTAGGTGAAAAAAATAACCAGCTTCACGTACTGGTTGTGGGCGGAGGAGTTTCCTACATCTGAATAGCTAAACTATTAGGTTCGGTATTGTATGTGCTACTGACGCAATACTGGCTAATATGGACCTAGTCCAAGGCAGTATAAGTTGTTCGCTTGCCCCCATTACGACAGCCATAGAGTATACACCACAGATCAGTTTGTGGTTTCATCCTCTTCATCTGTTGTAGCTCATAGTTGATCAGGCTTGATACTAAGGTTTGGCTAAGAGCGTAGCCATTCTAGTTTGCACTAGACTCACCAAGTTTA
>Ga0208084_1000244_pt1 | contig 14020 bp, 18 predicted proteins | sample LakMenEpi14Sep09_FD_150698 | JGI IMG/M metagenome (GOLD analysis project Ga0208084, IMG submission 150698) | Freshwater microbial communities from Lake Mendota, WI - 14SEP2009 deep hole epilimnion (SPAdes) | ecosystem: Environmental > Aquatic > Freshwater > Lentic | place: Lake Mendota, Madison... | reverse complement strand
AATCTTCCACATCGAAAGAGAAGCTAACGCTATCGCCAAGGCAACTCGTCGTGGTAAGGGTAACGTCCTTATCGTTTCTTCAGACGTTGCTTCAGCTATGGCAATGGCCGGTGTTCTTTCATACACCCCAGCCCTTTCTGCTGATCTAACTGTTGACGATACTGGCAACACCTTCGTTGGTATGCTACACGGCCGCATTAAGGTTTATATCGATCCTTACTTCGGTGGTTCCGCAAATGGTGACGAACTTGTAACCGTTGGTTATAAGGGAGCTTCTCCATTCGACGCTGGTCTATTCTACTGCCCATACGTTCCACTACAGATGGTTCGTGCAATCGGTCAGGATACCTTCCAGCCAAAGATTGGCTTCAAGACACGTTACGGCATGGTTGCAAATCCATTTGCTACCGCTGACGGTGACGGTGTTGTTTCTGATCGTAATACTGCTGGTAAGGCAAACATCTATTACCGCATCTTTAGAGTTCGCAACCTAACCTAAGAGTTTGGTGCGATTCAACTAAGAGGGGAGCTTCGGCTCCCCTTTTTTTATGTCTACTAAATAATAGCGGAGGACTACCAATGGCATTTGAAGAATATACAAAGAACACACCAGAAAATACATCGTTGCTTCAAACAACGAAATACACTTTTATTATTCCTGATATGCCATTCTTGAAGTATTTCTGTCAAACAGTAACACTACCTGGTGTTAGCACCAATGAAGTTATGATTCCTACACCATTCTCTGCAACATACAGACATGGCGATAAACTGATATATGAAGGACTAACACTTACAGCATTGGTCGATGAAGACCTTCGTATTTGGGAAGAGTCTTATAAATGGCTTAAAGGTCTAACTCGTCCTAAAGAGTATGAAGAATATATTAGAAATACTATTAAGACACCTGCCACTGGTCTATACTTTGATGGTTATCTAACTATCAATACAAACGCAAACAATCCAAATATGCGTATCAAGTTCCTCAATTGTCATCCTACCGCTCTAAGTGGAATCAACTTTGATACCAAAGTGGATGCTGATACCATTCCTACATGTGATATCACCTTCCGTTATGATCGCTTTGAAATAGAAAGACTTTGACTTTCCATAATCTATATGTTATAATGTGATTGTGAATAGGAGTTTATTATGAAACCGCCAGTAACTATTGATATCTTAATGAAAGCATGGTCGGAAGACTCAACCATTGATTCCACTTCCATGGAAAAAGAACTGCTCAAGATTTCCCATCTTCACGGCAAATATCTCAACATTATGTCCCATCATCGTCATCTTGTAAGAAGGATGGAAACAGATTACAAACTGATGAAAGGTCTTCGTGAAGACTATTATCAAGGTCATCTAACACAAGAAGAACTTGAAGAAAGAGGTTGGGAACCATGGCCGTATATTCTAACTAATCCGCAAGTAGCGAGAAAGATTGAGACGGACAAAGAACTAAATAAACTGTTGCTCAAGAAAATTGCTCATGAGGAAATAGTGACATACTGTGAGAATGTTCTCAGATCACTAAACTCCAGAACGTGGGACTTGGGGAACTATGTAAAGTATATACAACTCACATCCGGTAAATAATGACCCATTTGACAATCTACAATCACGACGAAACATATATCAAAGTCCAATGTGACGAATCGGTCGCATGGGAACTTAGAGATGCTTTTTCGTTTCGTCCACCAGGGTTTCAGTTTGTTCCTTCTTACAAGCAGAAACTCTGGGATGGATTTATTAGATTGTATAATCCACTAGACAAGAAACTGTATCGAGGTCTAGCACCACAGGTAATCAAGTGGGCAACAGAACGTGGATATACCTATGAGTATAACGACGAAGACTTGGACAACTCATTTTCAATAGAAGAGGCGAAAGAATTTATTGATACACTCAATCCTAAACATCCTCCCAGAGACTATCAGTTGGATGCATTCGTTCATGCTATTCGGTCTAGGAGAAGGATTATATTATCTCCCACTGGCTCTGGCAAGTCTTTGCTGCTATATCTTATATGTAACTACTGCCTAAAGCGTGGTAAAAAAGGACTGCTAATCGTTCCTCGATCGGCTCTTGTAGAACAGATGTATTCTGACTTTGAAGACTACTCAGTGAAGAATGGCAAGAATATGGAAAAGTATTGTCATCGTGTGTATTCTGGTAAAGATAAGGTTACAAACAAGCCTATCACAATCTCAACATGGCAATCACTACAGAGAATGCCTAAAGAGTTTTTTCAGCAGTTTGACTATGTTATCTGTGACGAAGTTCATCAGGCACAAGCAAAGGCTCTAACCGACATTCTTTCTAAATGTACCAGAGCAATGCTTAGAATAGGTGTCACAGGAACACTATCTGGTGCTAAGTCACATGAATGGCAATTGATGGGATTGTTTGGACAGATATATAGAGCCACCACATCGGCCGAACTAATGAAGAAGAAGCAACTGGCCGAACTCACAATTAAATGCCTGTTGCTAAAGTATAGTGAGGAAGAATGTCAATATATGAAATCAGCGAGTTATCAAGATGAAATTAAATACATTATTGCAAATCCTGCAAGGAATAAATTTATTATTAATCTTGCTCTATCTCTCAACGGAAACACCTTATTACTGTTTAACTTCGTTGAGTCACATGGGCAAGTGTTATACGACATGCTAAATAAGAAAGCAAAAGATCGCAAGGTGTTTTTTATTCATGGAGGAACTGACGTTGAAGATCGAGAACAAATTCGTAAAATTGTTGAAAGCGAGCAATCTGCCATTATTGTTGGGTCCGTTGGTGTTCTTAGCACTGGCACTAACATCGTGGCCCTCGATAATGTGGTCTTTGCATCTCCTTCCAAGTCCAAGATTCGTAACTTACAATCAATCGGTAGAGGTCTTAGGGTTAGTGAAACAAAGAAATCCGCCACCCTTTATGACATTGCCGACGACTTTAGCTGGAAGTCCAGAGAGAACTTTACTCTTAAACACTTCTTCGAAAGAATCAAAACATACAATGAAGAACAGTTCAAGTTCAAAATCTACAAAATAAGCATGGTGAAGTGATGGAAAAAGATGAATATCCTGTAGCAAAGTTTATTCGCTTACAGAATGGTGATGATATTGTAGCCGAAACTGTTGAGATGGAAGATGATGATGGTATCATCTATATGGTATGTAATCCATTAAAGGTAATATATACAGAATCTCCTCATCATGGATATCTTTCTGTAACGTTTATACCTTGGGTGTTTACTAAGATTTGTGACCATCAAGAGTTTGTGATTCATGCGGAAGATGTTATACTGGTTAGTAATGTATCAGAACAAATGAATCATTATTACTGGAATAATATAGACACATCACAAAAAGTAGAAGAAACGCCTCCGGAACCAGAACAACAAGAAGTAGAAGAAACTGTAGTGGAAGCATTACAACAACTAGCAAAGATTAGGACATATCACTAATGGCAACAGAAACTAATCCATACCTAACGTTTGATGACGCTGATTTGACCGACGATTTCGGCTTTACATTCGGCAACGAAGACGATATAGTAGCAGAAGCAATTGCACCAGTCTCGGACGAGATAACCGATCTTAAAAAGAGATTAGAGGCAGTCAGAAAGATTTATCTACCACTATTGGAAAATCTAGCAAAGAATTCCGATCAACCTATTATCAAGTGGCCGAATCGTGGACCTGTGCTTAAAAAGCAGATGGATAAACTTGTGTTGCTAACTGCTCCAGCGTTTCCTACTGCTAAGTAGTGTTGCTTCGCAACACACTCGCTTCGCTCGTAGTTGCATTTGTGTAGCAGTCTTTAATATTGGTTGACTGCGAAGCACATTATACCAAAAGTTAAAAACCTTGTCAACCCCTAAAATGAGAAAAAGTGATAAAATGTTTAACTTTTTTCATAGAACTTCAACAATCCATCTAGATTGTTTTACTTATATGAATCACATATATGAACTCACTCCCATTGTTCCCGCCGTAAAGACTGTTCCCGATTGGTGGAAATCCTTAGATCCTGGTCATATGTCGTATGACTGGAAATACTTTTCATCGCCTAGAAAAACCCTGACAATGAAAAGTTGTTATGGATTTATGGAGTTGTATAAGAGAGGCGTTGTGATCGAGAACTGGTGCGATATAAGAATACAGACAAGTCGGAATGGTTTTAAGTTTATGCATTCTGATGGTGATAAGCCTGTTGAACATCCTCAGTATCAGATAGGATCAGGATTCAAAAACTTCTATCGATTGAAACTATCAAGTCCTTGGATTTTCAGAGAGAAAACAGGAGTGAAGTTTCATTTCAATGGTGCTATGTGGAACTTAGAAGATTATAACTTTAGAATTGTTCCTGGTATAGTTGATTTCAGAGTGAATGGTTATACTAATGTTAATATCATGATGCCTATTGAGGACGCTGAATATACCATTCCTGCTGGTCAACCTATAGCTCATGTAATACCACTATCAGAAAAGAGATTGAAGATTAAAAATCACTTGATTTCTAGGCAGGAGTATGATAGACTCTCCAGACATTCATCATCTTACTATCATGGATGGAAAACAGTTAAGAAACTATTCAATAAGAGTGACATGAGACAGTCTAAATGTCCTTTTGGATTCGGAGATTAAATTGGCAAAGAAAAAGAACCACTACGTCGATAACAAAAAGTTCTTAGAGGACATTGTAAACTACAAAAAGAGATGTGAGGATGCAAAGACCTTAGGCAATGAGAAACCACGTATTTCAGAATACTGTGGTCAATGTGTTTGGTTGATTACAGAAAATCTAGCACACAAGCCCAGATTTATGAACTATTCTTTCATCGATGAAATGAAATCAGATGCCCTGGAAAACTGCTTTCTTTACTTTGACAACTTCGATCCAAACAAGTCCAGTAATCCTTTCGCATACTTCACTCAGATATCCAAGTTTGCTTTTCTTAGACGCATAGGCAAAGAAGAAAAGAACAGATATATAATATATAAAAAGTTCCAAGAGAATGTGTTAGAAACATCAAATGAGGAACTGATGGTAGATTATGATGATAAGCACTTGATTTCTACCACAATGTATGATAATCTAAACGAGTTCATTAAAAACTTTGAGACTAGAGAACTCGCCAAAAAGGAAAAGAGAAAACTGGCCAAAGAAGGACTAGAAAAGTTTGTAGGAGATGAAGATGAAGGAAGAGACACAGTTCGATGTGCCGTTTCAGGTACAGACACTAATAACGAATCTGAATGATAAAAAAGAACGGGTACACGTCCGTGGCAACTATCGAATGCGATTAGAATCCATCAAGCGTGCCTGTGAAAAGGCAATAGTTGATTATGATGTTGAGATGGGTACCGTCCATCCGCCTCGTTTCAAAAAGGGGCAAAGATAATGGACATAGATGATTTCGTCAAAGAGATTGATCAGAATATAGAATGGTTCTGTGATAAGATTGTGGAACCAGTTCCTATGAATCCCCAGGACAAAGAAAAGATAATGAGAAGAATGGCCAATCTAGGATGGATAAGAGAGTCGGAAATTGAAACCTATAAAATGGCTACCCAAGACGATTGACGAAATTATTTTTATGGTATATACTGTATCGAAGAATTTGGTTATAGACTTTTTGGAATGGATTAAACGATGGTAAAGATTGCGATGCCTACTGACACACATGCTGGTGTCAGAAATGATAATCCTGCGTTTCATAAGTATCAACAGAAATGTTGGGACTGGTTCTTCGATTATATCGACACTAATAATATCAAGCATGTTATCCATCTTGGCGATATCTATGATCGTCGTAAGTATGTGAACTTTATGTCAGCCAAGAGGTTGCGTGAAGACTTTCTAAATCCATTGGAGGAGAGAGGCATTGAAACTCACATTATACAAGGCAATCACGACTCTTATTACAAGGATACGCACGAGGTTAATGCGCTAGATGAACTGGTCGCTGGACGATATCGTCACATTCATACTCATTCTGTCCCTGGTATCATCAATATTGATGGGCTTGACATACAGATAATGCCATGGATTACCGACTCTAACTATAAAGAGTCGATGGAAGCAATTAAACACCCCAAAGCACCAATACTCATGGGTCACCTTGAGTTAAACGGTTTCACTATGCACAGAGGACTTATATCAGATCATGGATTGGATCGCAAACTTTTCGAAAACTTCGATGCAGTATATTCAGGTCATTATCACCATCGTAGCTCTATTGGTAATATTCATTACATTGGTGCCTTTGGTGAATATACTTGGCACGATTACTCGGATCCTAGAGGATTTTCTATCCTGGATACTACATCCCGGCAGATAGAGTTTATTCAGAATCCACATAAGATGTTTAGGATGGCAAAGTATGATGATGTTGCTAATCCCGAAATCATTGAAAAGATACAGAAGACAGATTTCAGTAAGTATAAGGATTGCTATGTTAAACTCGTTGTTTTGAACAAAAGCAATCCTTATGCTTTCGACTTGCTATTTGATTCCATCTACAAGGCAGGTCCACTAGATATACAAGTAGTAGAAGATGCAACCATTCTACTTGATAATGAAGATGCTGATGAAATAGACGAGGCGGAAGACACTGTATCTATACTTAGTAAGTATATTGATGGACTGAAACTGCCTCTCGATAATGGAAAGATGAAGAACTTTATGATTGATATTTACAATGAATCATTACAAGTTGAAACAGTATAGGAAACTATGATATGAAAAAGCATATACCTTGGATTGCGTTTATCATTGTCGGTATTATCCTTTTTGCCTTCTCTATGGAGTCAAGAGGTCGAAATGCTGCTAATGAAATCGCTTATACAGATTTTATGACGCAGGTTAATCGCAACAATGTCCATGACATTACTATCAATAGCAATGAGGTAACGGGTCATTATAAGTCCGATAACAGACAGTTTACAACTTATGTGGCATCGCTATCTAGTCTAATGCCTAAGTTGGAAGAACATAATGTTCACATAACTGTGAAGTCAGACAGTCCAGAAGCGTCGTTCTGGACAAATCTGTTTCTAAATTTATTACCTGTTGCATTCTTTTTTGGTCTATGGATATTTTTATCACGCCGTCAAGGTGGTGGTATGGGTGGACCAATGGGCTTCGGTAAGTCTAAAGCCAAGTTGCTAACAGAAACATCTGGTACAAAAACTTTTGAAGATGTTGCTGGTGTTGATCAAGCAAAAGAAGACTTGCAGGAAGTTGTAGAGTTTCTACAGGATCCACAGAAGTTTGAGCGTCTCGGTGGTAAGATTCCACGAGGCGTATTGCTCGTTGGTCCTCCAGGCACTGGTAAAACTCTACTAGCAAGAGCAGTCGCTGGTGAGGCTGGCGTGCCTTTCTTTAGCATTTCTGGTTCTGACTTCGTAGAAATGTTCGTTGGTGTTGGTGCATCCCGTGTTCGAGACATGTTTGAACAAGCCAAGAAGAATGCTCCTTGCATTATCTTCATTGACGAAATTGATGCTGTTGGTCGTTCAAGAGCAAATGGTATTAGTGGTAATGATGAAAGAGACCAGACACTAAACGCCATGCTTGTTGAGATGGACGGTTTCAATGATAACGCTGGTGTTATTGTTATCGCTGCTACCAATCGTGTAGACGTTCTAGATAAGGCACTAACTCGTCCTGGTCGTTTTGATAGACAGGTTCAGGTACCTAATCCAGACTTTGTTGGTCGTGAAAAGATTTTGAAAGTTCATACTCGCCGAGTTCCGATTGGTCCTGATGTTGATCTAAAGAATGTTGCTAAGGGAACACCAGGTTTCTCTGGTGCTGATCTTGCTAATCTTGTCAATGAAGCAGCACTCCTTGCAGCAAGACGTTCGAAGCGTATTGTTACAAGTATAGAGTTTGAGGATGCCCGTGATAAGATTTTGATGGGCGCCGAGCATAGAACACTGTTGCTATCTGATGAAGAAAAGAAGATGACCGCATATCATGAAGCGGGACATGCTCTTGTTTCTCTCAATATGAAAGGTTCAACACCTATTCACAAAGCAACAATCATTCCTCGTGGTGGTGCATTAGGTATGGTTCAGTCTCTTCCAGAGCGTGATCGTATCTCACTACACTATGATGAAATGATTGCACAACTAGCAATGGCTATGGGTGGTCGTGTAGCAGAAGAAATGATCTTTGGACAGGATAGAGTTTCATCTGGTGCATCTGGTGATATTCAGCAAGCAACTCAACTGGCCCGTGCTATGGTCACCGAGTATGGTTTCTCACCTGCATTAGGTAGAATGGCATACACAACACCTAATGCGGATATGTTCCATACTCCTAAGATTGCTGAAAAGACACAACGAGTGGTCGATGAGGAAATCAAGCGTTTTGTTGAAGATGGATATCATACTGCTTGCCGTATTCTAGAAGAAAAGAAAAAAGAACTTGACACATTAGCACAAGGTCTGCTAGAATACGAAACTCTATCAGGAGAAGAAATCAAGAACCTGTTAGAAGGAAAGAAGCCAACAAGAGAATTTTAATGATAACTTTTCATAATGTTAAGTGGAAAAACTTTCTGTCCGCTGGTAATCAGTGGACAGAAATAGAACTAGATACTCACAAGAACACTCTTATCATGGGACACAACGGCGCAGGGAAGTCAACTTTGCTTGACGCCCTGTGCTTTGTGCTTTTTGGTAAGCCATTTCGTAAGGTGAACAAAGGTAACGTGGTAAACTCTATCAACAATAAGAACTGTGAGGTTCATATTGAGTTTACCAATAACAACAAACGATACAAGGTCATTCGTGGTGCCAAGCCGAACGTCTTTCAGATTTATTGTAATGATACGATAATCAATCAAGATGCAGCAGCTAAGGACTATCAAGACTATCTAGAAAAGAACATCCTACGAATGAACTATAAATCATTCACACAGGTTGTTATTCTAGGATCAGCATCGTTTGTTCCTTTTATGCAGTTATCAGCTAATGATCGTAGATCGGTCATTGAGGATCTATTGGATATTCAAATCTTCACGGCTATGTCTACTGTGGTAAAGAACAGACTCCAGATTAACAAGGAGACTCTTGAAAAGAACCGTGTAATGCTAACGAGCAAGGAAGAGAACAAGTCTTATATTGAAAAGACATTGGAATCCTTGAAGGCTAACAACGAAGAAAAGTTGAAAGAACTTGAAGTAAAGAAAGCAGAACTGGAGCATGATGTTAATGTTCATCTCCAAGGTGTAAAGAATAGAGAAGTATTGTTAAATAAGGCATTAGAGAATGATCTAGACTTAACACCATTAAAGATTAAGCATTCTAAAATGATTAGTCTAAAAGCCAAGATGGAAAACAATCGTGAACGTATTGAAAAGAATAACACATTCTTTCAGTCTAATGATACTTGTCCAACTTGCCGGCAGAGCATTGATGAAACGTTTAAGATAGATTCTATCAATACTAATGAAAAGAAGATTGTGGAGATTGACGGTGGACTAAATAAGATTGCCAGCCAAATTGAAGCTATATTGGTAGAAATTGAGAAGATAGATGAAGTTCTCCGAAATATCAATCAGATTAAAATGGATCTTTCATCTGCTAAGTCTTCCTATAACCATATTGCTAATAATCTTAGTCAAGTTACTAGACAGATTGAGGAGTTTGCCGTATCTGACAAAACTACCCAAGAGTCAGAACGACAACTCACCGCAGTTCAACATGATATTTCCACCCTCGAAGAAGAAAAGAAGACCCTTCTAGATGACAGACAATACATTGATCTTGCAGCAACTCTCCTTAAAGATGGTGGAATCAAAACAAAGATTGTTAAACAGTACCTCCCCATTATCAATAAACAAATCAATAAGTATCTGGCCAAGTTGGGGTTCTTTGTTAACTTCAATATCAATGAGAATTTTGAAGAGACAATCAAGAGCAGGTACAGGGACGAGTTTACCTACAGCAACTTTTCTGAGGGAGAGAAACTTAGAATTGACCTTGCGATCCTACTTACATGGCGTCATATTGCGAAACTTAAAAATTCTGTAAATGTTAACATTCTTATCTTTGATGAAATCCTTGATCGTGCTATGGACTCTACTGGTATTGACGAGTTTATAAAGATTATGTGGGAAATGGGAGATAAGGGTACCAATATCTTTGTTATCTCACATAAGGACGTTATGATTGATCGGTTCCAAAGAACAATCAAGTTTGAAAAGGTAAAGAACTTTTCGGTCTTGACAAAAGAACCATAATGCTATATGATGTATGTCTAGCTGAAAGGAAGAGATATGTTAGACAAGAAACTAATCCGTGCCATGGCAGAAGCAGAACGCCTTATGGATAAAGGAGAAATTCCGTGGGTGTGGGCACCAGGTCCCGAAGGAATACCTGAAAGACTGGCTGTTTCTGATGAAGTTATGAAAGACTTAGAGCTTGAAATAGGACAAAATGTCAATAGCATGGTTAGAGATGCTATTCTAATCACCAACTTGGAAAAGTTAGGCGAAAAGTTAGAGAGATTGGCTCAAAAGGCCGAAGACTCAAAATTGAATGATAGTTTTGATTTCCGTACCATGATGGGAGATGATAATGCTAATGATCGTTAATGATATTCGATTTGGTTATCAGACATACAATCTTGATAATCTGTGGACAGGTCTCTCTCAAATGGGATGGGAAAATGAAGTTTGACTATGAGTTCTTTCTGGAATGGACTTCAACGGTACTGGTTATCATCGGTGCCGTTTTAACTGCTTGGAATGTATATCCTCTTAATCTTGCTGTCCAGTTCGTAGGTAACGTAGGTTGGTTTGCTGTAGGATATTTGTGGAAGAAACCTTCGCTGATGACTATTCAGGCAGTCATTAGTGCTATTTACATTACTGGCCTGATATCAAAAGGAGTAATCTAATGCGTTATTCTCATTGGTTCTGGAACAGTTCGTTTATGAATAGAGTGGCAGGTTTGGTCATTTATCTAAACAACTATATCTGGAGTAAGCAGTATGGAAAAAACTGATCCACACAAAACACATTCTTATTCTCATGACTATCTTATCATGAATGCATTTGACTTTGAGTTGAGAAACAACTTGCGATTAAATCCTAAGTATGATAATATACGTGAGATTGTTGAAGGATATATGAATGAACGAGTAAATGAGATTAAGGAAAGATGGAAATGAGAACTGACTTTTCACCTTTCAAATCTGGTGATATCGTCAGAATCAAAAAAGATTTTCCATATATAAGTAGAGAACTTCTTGTAGATGAAATCTATACAATCGATAAGATGTTTCCTCATGCTGGTATAGTGAGTCTTATTGGACAAGAATGGAACAAAACCTTTCCAGAAGGAGCATTTGAAATAGTTCATGGAGTTGTGAATGGCGAAGAAACCGAAGATTGATGAAACTACTGAATATGAAAACTGCTTGGATGTAAAAGAGTTTGAAGACGGCACACTGTCGTCTTTTTTGGGTGAAGAAGCGGTTAGAGATATTGAAGAAAAGTTATGGAAGAAACATTGGGTAGGCATGCCTGAGTTTCAACAAGAAGATAATCCTCCATATAAAAGAATTATCGTTTCTTTTCGAACGAAAGAAGACTATGACGAGTTCTCCGGCCTAATTGATCAGAACTTGACAGAGAAGACAAAGAGTATTTGGCATCCAAAGTTAGACAGAGATGCCAATCATCTATTGAGATGGGTGGAGGACGAGTAATGACAGTGACTATCAATGAGGACATTATTGAAGAAGTGAAGTTTAGAGATGTTAAGGCTTATGTTAGAAAAGATACTTCCGACGCATTTGTTGTTAAGGAAGTTTTCTCTGGTGAATACAACAAATTGAAGATTACCAAAGATGATGTTATTCTAGATTTTGGTTTGAACATTGGTATGTTTACCGCTTTCGCTCTCAAGAAAGGCGCTAAGAAAGTTTATTCCTATGAAGCGGACGCCGAGAATCATGAGTTGGCTTGTCGCAACATGGAACTAAATGGATTTGACAAATCACGATATGAGTTGTATAATCTAGCTGTAATTGGAAATGATGATCCGACTAGAGAGTTTTCCATCAATGTCAAAAAGAACAAAGGAGCACATTCTCTCATTCATAAACGTGGTAGAGATGTGACGCAGGTACCGTGTATCAATATCAATAAGGTAATTGAAGATTATCATCCAACAATCATCAAGATGGATATTGAAGGTGGTGAGTATGAATGTTTGAAGGCTCTAAAATCTTTTGATGGTGTTAGAGAGTTTATCATGGAGTTTCACCATGCTCATTTGAATGATATTGATACACATGAAAAGTATAATGAAATCTTGGATCTACTACGTGGACATTTTAGTTCGGTGACTGCTAGGGCAGACACCAAAGCCGCATGGGTTAACATTGTTTATTGTGTGAAGTGAGATGACCAATCCTATCTATCCTGTTTATATTGTCTCTAAAGGTAGACATGAAAGCATGATCACCTCCAAGTCTCTGGCGAGAATGAAGGTGCCACATTATATCGTTATTGAGCCACAAGATGAAGAACTATATGAGGATGCGCTAGATCATTTTGGCATTCGTCCTTACGTTGCTCTCCTTGTGGCTCCTTTTTCTAATCATGGTGATGGTCCTGGTCGTGCTAGAAACTGGGCATGGGATCATTCTATTTCTATTGGTGCAAAGGCACATTGGGTTCTAGACGATAATATTTCAGACTTTTATCGTTTGCATAAGAACAAGCGTATTCGTGTGGAGTCTGGTGCAATCTTTCGTGCTGCGGAAGATTTTGTTGATCGTTATGAGAATGTTCCTATTTCAGGCTTTCAATATAGATTCTTTATTGCACCTAACAGTAAGTATCCTCCGTTTGTTGCTAATACTCGCATTTACTCAACATTGCTAATCCGAAACGATTGCAAGCATCGTTGGCGTGGTAGATATAATGAAGATACCGATATCTGTCTCCGTGTATTGAAAGATGGTGATTGCACCATTCAGTTCAATGCCTTTATGCAAGGCAAATGTGCCACACAAACAGTTAAAGGTGGTAATACGCAGGAGTTCTACCATGCAGAAGGCGATTTAGATAAGGAAAAGTGGCGTGACGGACAGTTGAATCCTGAAGGCACTTGGAACAAATCAAAAATGTTGGTTGACTTACATCCGGATGTTGCTAGAATGGTGTTCAAGTATGGACGCTGGCATCATTATGTGGATTATGGTCCGTTTAAGAAAAATCAACTGATCTACAAAAAAGGAATACAGATACCAAAAGGTATCAATAACTATGGTATGAGACTGGAAACAAACTTTAAAGGATGATATAGTGATATTTACACCTGACGCACATTATTTTGATTTCTATAGTTTACAATCTCAATGGGAACATATTATCCACTGGGCATTATTTCCATTCCTGGCATACGGTGTTTACAAACTGTTCCGGGCTATGACCTCGTAAGTCATTGATTTTGCTATGACTTGACAAACCGATCCGGATTTGCTATACTTGTGAAAATCGTGAAAGGAACAAGATGACTGCAATGACCGTTAATTCCAACTCGCTTCTTGCCAAACTGCTGGCGACGGAAAACATTACCGTCCAGCACAAGAGTGGTATTAAGACCGCCATGTTTGACCTCAAGAACCGTGTTCTTATGCTGCCTGTGTGGCAGGATATTTCTCAGGATCTGGAGCATTTGCTTATCGGTCATGAAACGGCTCATGCTATTGATACTCCTACGGCCGAAGAATATAAAAAGGCCTATGAGGGTATTGCTGACCGTGTATTTGGTTCCGAGATTAATGACCGCTTGAAGCGAACTGTCCAGGGCTTTGTCAATGTTATTGAAGATGCCCGTATTGACAAGCGCCAGAAGCGCCGTTATCCTGGTCTTCGCAAAAACTATCTTGCTGGCTATAAAGAGCTTTTTGATCGTGACTTCTTCGGCACGAAGGGTCGTGATATCAATGGCATGAACTTTATTGACCGTGTCAATATCTACTTC
>Ga0208084_1000241_pt1 | contig 14146 bp, 13 predicted proteins | sample LakMenEpi14Sep09_FD_150698 | JGI IMG/M metagenome (GOLD analysis project Ga0208084, IMG submission 150698) | Freshwater microbial communities from Lake Mendota, WI - 14SEP2009 deep hole epilimnion (SPAdes) | ecosystem: Environmental > Aquatic > Freshwater > Lentic | place: Lake Mendota, Madison... | reverse complement strand
CGCGCTGACCTTCCTACGGGATTTCCTCGAATTGCTCCAAGAACTCCAAATTCTGGAACGCTTAAATGGGCGTTGATTCCAGTTGACTTTGCAGATTTGCCTGGAGACAAAGACTTCAAAAAAAGAATAGATTCTCAATTGAAATTGGCTGCCGAATGGTATGAAATGGTAAGTGGCGGCAGAATGAAGATCGAATGGGAGATTGCGAATGAGTGGGTGAGGCTGCCTGGGTTATCAACCGAATACAAGATTGATTATTCAGATGATCCAACTCGAAGCCCCCAGGTACGAGACTTCTTTAGAAAAGCTTTACCTGAAGTAGATAAGGTCTTTGACTTCACTGGCATCAAAACTGCAAATTTTATACTTCCGAAGGGTCAAAGGATTGTGCCGGAAAGTGGCCAAGGATTTCCTTGGGACAAGGAAATGAAAATCACTATTACCCAAGAAGGTGCTTTAGATTCTTTTACAATTCTAGGTTCAGTATTCGATGTTGCCGGACAGGTTTATTGGCAATATTGGACACATGAATTTGGCCATGCAATTGGCATCCCTCACGTAGGTACTTCGAGGATTTCTACGCCTTTCCAAGCCTTGGAACTTATGGGAAGTGATGCCGGACCCGCGAGAGATTTAGCTGGATGGCTCCGATATGTTGCAGGTTGGCTAGAAGATGACCAGGTCTACTGCCAGGATTCAACTAATCTGAAAACCACCGAATTAACTTTGGTGCCTTTAAACGATAAGACACCTGGAGTTAAAATGGCTGTTATAAAAATTAGTGATGAGAAGGCGGTTATCGTAGAATCTCGCCGTGTAACCAAATTTGGTTGTACACCAGAATCATATAGAGAAGGTGTTCTTGTTTACTCTTATGATGCAACAAAAGGTCACAATGAGGAAATGTTCAAACACGCAACTCCTGCCGACCGAAAATTTGAAAAAGCTGCTTGTTTTGCTCCTGAAACACAAGATCCTTTATTACGAACAGGAGATAAAGTCACAATTGAGGGCATCACAATTGAAGTGATAATGCATGGAACTCTAGATCAAATTCGGATTACAAAATAGTTAATCAACCCAGAAACCGATAACCTCTGAGAGTCTCGTCAGAAGTACTTGTACGCTCAATTCCTTGAACCTTTCAGTGGGTTGTGTAGGGATCGAACCTACGACCCGGTGATTAAGAGTCACCTGCTCTACCAACTGAGCTAACAACCCGTTGACCGCTTTCGCGCTCAAGCGGGGCTCACTATAACCATAGGGGCCTTAGATACCAATTCTGGGCTCGGCAATCTATGAGGCGAAAAAGGGGAGAAAAAAGGGAAGAGACAAGAGGGAAGAGACAAGAGGGAGGGTGAAGAGACGGGGCCGAGTATTTAAGCTTTGGAGACGAGCACTAAAGCCATGAAAACATGCGCCCATAAAGTGGAATCCTTGAGCTCCTATAGTGGATTTCTTCAGCCAGTAGTCGAGAATTGCCTCATGAGTTCAATCTGGCAAAGAGCGCTGAACTTAAAGAGGCCATCCTCTTTGGTGGCAATTCTGCTCACTGTGTCAGTAACAATTTCCTTGTCGCCAAATCTCCATAACGCGTCCCGTGCGGATGAGAAAACTTTCGACATAACATCTACGCTGAAAGATCTTGAGGAACTTGCGGTGAAGGGTCGCGCTCCCAAGACAGGATATTCACGGAGCGCGTTTGGGCCGTCATGGTCCGACGTTGATCGAAATGGCTGTGACACTCGAAACGATATTCTTAAAAGAGATTTAATCAACATAACTTTCCGCGAGAAAACCAGAGATTGTGTTGTTGAGAGGGGAGTGCTCCTTGATTCTTTCTCTGGAGAAACCATTAGCTTTGTTAGAGGCGAAAAGACAAGTTTCTTGGTGCAAATCGATCATGTAGTCTCGTTATCAAACGCATGGCAGACTGGAATATTTCAAGCAAACATTAAGACGCGCACGGCCTTCGCGAATGATCCACTCAATTTGCTGGCGGTCAAAGGCTCTCTCAACTCACAAAAGGGCGATGGCGATGCTGCGACCTGGCTTCCGCCAAATAAACCATTTAGATGTGCATACGTTGCAAGACAAGTTGCCATTAAGAAGAAATATGGACTCTGGGTTACCAAAGCTGAGAAGGATGCAATCATCAGGATTCTTAGCAGCAGCATTTGTAGGAACTAAGAAACATCTTCCTTAAGGACGGAAAGAGAGTCTCTGCTAGAAATACGAGGCATCACCCGTATGGATTTAGAAAGGGTATCTTTCAGAAACCTAAGAATGTGGGGTGAGCGACGGGGCTCGAACCCGCGACATCCCGGACCACAACCGGGTGCTCTACCAGCTGAGCTACGCCCACCATGCTGAGAAAGTTTCAGTGCGGGAGTCTACCGCGAAGGTGAGTAGTGGTGAATTCCTGCAGAACTCAGGCTTACCGTGGGTAATTCTCACCTCTACAAACCGCGGCACAAGATTGAGATTCCACAGAATCCATTCCGTGGAATTCTCAACGTCAGTAGGGCGACTTCTATGAAGACCCAGTGAAGAGTGAGATCAGACGCGATGAACGAGAGATAGATGCAGGGGGCTTCAGCAATAGGCTCGAAGTCAAGAACCATAGGCTCGAAGTCAAGAACCATAGGCTCGAAGTCGAGAACCAAAGGCTCGAAGTTGAGAACCAAAGGCTCGAAGTTGAGAACCAAGTGCAGACGGCGCAATACGGCGCTCTCCAGCCACTTCTTGATGATCCAGAGATTGAAGAAATCTGGATTAACTCGCCACAGAGAATATTTGTTGCACGACAGGGACAAAGTGAGTTAACGAATATCGTCCTGACCGCATCACAACTACAGGCAATTATGGATCGAATTCTCATGTGGTGCGGAAGGCGAATCGACTTATCTCATCCCTTTGTCGATGCACGCTTGCCCGATGGAAGCCGCCTGCACATCGCGATCCCAGAGATTACAGCTGAACATTGGGCGATAAACATTCGCAAACATCTGATGCGCGGAAAGTCCTTACAAGGATTAAGTGATATCGGTGTGATGAATGAGGAGATTCTTCAATTTCTACAATCACTTGTTATGCAACGTAGAAATATCTTGGTTAGTGGTTCCACGCAGGCTGGCAAAACAACCCTTCTTAATGCGCTAGCAAGTTCTATTCCCATTGGTGAGCGCGTCATTACTATCGAAGAGGTCTTTGAGTTGAAGCCGAGGGTCCCAGATTGCATCGCGATGCAGACTCGAACTGCGAGCGTTGACGGGGTCGGTGAAGTCAATATCCGTCGCTTGATTAAGGAAGCTCTTCGAATGAGGCCCTCGCGATTGATAATTGGTGAGATTCGAGAAGCAGAGTCCTTGGATTTGCTCATAGCCTTAAATTCTGGAATTCCAGGTATGGCAACAATTCATGCGAATTCAGCCCGAGAAGCAATCAGAAAACTGCAGACTCTTCCGCTATTGGCTGGTGAAAACATCACTCAGGATTTCTTGACCCCCACCGTTTCACAAGCGATTGACTACGTAGTTCATGTTGGTATCGATAACTTGGGAGTTCGGCGAATCCAGCAGATTTGCAAAGTGAATAGCAGATCAGAGAATTTCCATATTGAGATGGAAGATATTTACTCCTGGGATGGTGATGACTATGTTCCTGGGATCTCCATTTAGTTCACTACTTGCGAATGCAATTCCCATTCAACCCTGGACCGCCGCATTTCCCATTCAACCGTGGACCGCAGCACTTTCCAGCCATTCATGGATATCCAACCTCGTACCAGAGAAGTTTTCAGTTGCACCTACCTTGGCCACATACCCACTTCTGACGGCTCTCTTTGCCTCGATGATTTGTGTTGCAGGACTCTATTTCCTACTCGGTGAAGCTATAAACATAAAAGAGCGGCACATGGAGCGATCAATCAACACACCAAGTGCAAGACAGTTTGGAGTGCTAGTACTTACGATTTTGACGGTTTTTTTCGTGACAACTCTCATTACTGGTTCAAAGTCAATTGCTGGAGCGATCAGTAGTTTGTCGACCGCTATTCCATTCATGATCAATAAGCATCGTGCTCAAGCGAGAATTCGTTCGAAAGATCTTGCTTGGCCTGAAGCAATTGACTCTCTGGTTTCAGCTCTGCAGTCGGGTCTGTCAATCGCCGACTCACTCATCGGCTTGGCCGAACGCGGACCTCTTGCCCTGAGAGAGTCATTTGTAAGAATTCGCTATGGCCTCCTCCAGGGAGATGCTTTTGAGCAAGTCTTAATGAAAGAAAAAGTTCTTCTTAACTCGGCAATATCTGACCAAGTTTTTGAAACTCTAGTTCTTGCAAAGGATTTTGGGGGACGCGATTCAAATAACGCGCTGAGATTATTGGCCGAGTTCATTCGAGAGGACCTTGATGTTGTTGAGGAAATTAGAACGAAATTTGGCTGGATTCGAAACTCGGCCGCGTTGGCAACTGCAGCTCCATGGATTCTTCTTATACTGCTATCGAGTCAGAGCAGCACAGTGATGGCGTTCTCAACATCAGCTGGGATCCAAGTCCTTTCACTCGGCGTCGCCTTGACTGCCATTGCTTACATCTGGATGGAGCGCGTTGGAACTCTGCCCCAGATGGCTCGAGCGCTGCGGTAACGATGTCGAATCTGAGCCTTGATTGGTTAACTCTTCTTGTAGTAGCTCCCCTTCTTGCATGGGGTTTATGGATAGTGAGCGAAGAGAGTTTTGACGAGTTGAATTCTCATTACTCTGTAGGGAGTAAATTCCTTAGGAAGTTCGACTTTGCCCGCCGCAGTGAATTCGAAACGTTGAAACTTGAAAACTCGCGAAATCTGCGTAAGAGATTACTTCCGCTCTACTTTGTTTGCATAGTGACAATCTCTCTGCTTCTGTATTTTGTTGTCGTACAGAAACCCAGTCTTCTCATGCCATTTTTTGCATTAGGACTCTTACTTAGCACTGCCTTCCTTCAGACGAGAAGGCGTTCAGCAAAACTTGAGGCAGACGCAGCGCTTTTGCTTGAGCGAGAATTACCCACGCAGATTCAACTAATGACAATTTTGATCAGTGCAGGCATGACACCAGCAAGGGCGCTCGCGATACTGGCGCAGAGATCGGATTCGTTAAGCTCCAAAACACTCGGAGATTTAGTAGCAGAGGTTGAAGGTGGGCTCACAATCGTTGAAGCGCTGGACAATCTTGCGAACAGATTTAACTCTCTCACATTGCGCCGATTCGTCACGAGCTTAGTTTTGGGGATTGAGAGAGGGTCTGCCTTGGGACCAATACTGACTTCGCAGGTCCGAGATGCGCGTATGGCGAGTAAGAGTGTGATCATGAGACGTGCAGGCAAAGCTGAAATTGGCTTGATGATTCCAGTTGTCTTCCTGATTCTTCCCATCTCAATTCTCTTTGCACTTTGGCCGTCTTATCAGCAACTTGGCTCTTTCCTCTGAGAGTGAAATTGTCCATCCACAGTGATGGCTTTCCACATCTTTCAGGAATTTGCAGAATGAATGTCAGTACTTCTCAATCATTCGCAGGGGAAGTTAACTATCGCGAATGAGAAGGAGAGAGGGCATGAAGAGCTTGGAAACCGCACAAGTTACTGAGATCGCACAGAGCACTGAGAGCAAACAATTCTTTAAGGGGTTACGTAGAGGCCTGGAGACTCGTAGCACGCGTGCGTTCTTGCGGGCTGCCGAGATTTACCGTTCTGCTTCACTCCGTTTCAGTGACTATCTCTTTAGCAACGAACACATGGCAACAAATATTAATTGGCACGAGACGTCACAAGTCTATGCGCACGAGAAATCACACGTTAGCGGGCAAGTAAAATCACAAGTTGGCGGGCACGAGAAATCACACGATAGCGGGCATGTGAAATCACAAGTCAATACGTACAGGAGTTTCTTGAATGGCGGGTCTATCAGACCACGATTCAGCGAGTACAAGAAGCGGCTCGTTGGAGAGAGAAGAAACGAAGAGCTCTTTAATGAACGCGGCGACGTTCCAGGATGGGTCCTTGTTGTTCTCATGACTACAGGTCTTGTCACAGCAATTTGGACAATCGCCGCCCCGCGACTTAGCACCATACTGAAGAATTCACTCGATGCCATGAATGGAATCCGTTGAGATTAATTCCTGCATTCAAACGCCTGAGAAGTGACGAGAGGGGAACGGTTGAAGCAGGCATGGCACTGATCCCGACCACAGCTTTCTTTCTTCTAGTAATGCAACTTGTCATTTCAGGAAGCTTTCAAGTGATTGAAACAATTGACTTGCAGAACGTTGCTACGCGAAGCGCATTGGCAGATTCCGGCAAAGTTGACTTTGTATTCGACAACGAGAGACGTATGGGAAGTGAATCACTTCAACTACCGGGTGGTGGCGAACTTCTTCTCGTGAGTTCTCAAGTTAAGAGCCCGCGGGTGACGCAATTTGCTAACTCGGCGAACATGAGAGCGCAGGCACTTGTCATTCGTGAGTAGAGCAATTAGCAAGATATTGCGCCTTGCAGACAGCAACGAAGAGGCAAACTCCGTACAAGATTTGGACGAAGAGGCAATCTCCGTACAAGATTTGGACGAAGAGGCAATCTCCGTACACAATCTCGAAGAAAAGGCGTACGCCGTGCTCGATCTCGACGAGAAGGGATCCGCAGTTGCTGAGTTCGTGCTCATAGCAACACCCTTGTTTTTGCCCGCGCTTCTCTTTTTTCTAGCCATGCATAGCACAGCAACGCAAGAGATCAATGTTTCGCACTTAGCGAGACAGGCGGTGCGCGCTTTCGTTACAGCCGATGACATTCATCTGGGTCATCAGCGAGTCAAGTTCACTCTTGATCGCTTTAGCGATTTGGAATACCGAAACTCGTATTCAATTTCCGGATCAGGAAGTAGCGAAAGACACTATGGATTCACCTATAACATTTCTTGTTCTGCAGAAAAGTGTTTAGAACCCGGAAGCCTTGTTGAGATAAAGCTTTATCGTGAATTTTATCCATCTTCTCGAGAAGCAATGACTTCCGAACGTGCTCAAATTGAGGGTCTGAGTCTCACATCCGTTAGGCAGGAGCGAAAAGTCCTGGCGGTTGCGCGCTCATACGTGGACAAGTGGCGATCAGAGCCATGAGTTACGAACGGAGCTACGCCACAGGAGTTACAAACGGAGCTACGCCACAGGAGTTACAAACGGAGCTACGCCACAGGAGTTACAAACGGAGCTACGCCACAGGAGTTACAAACGATGGCTAGTAGATTGAATCAGAGAAAATCTCGAAGCGAAGTGGGATCAATTGCTCCATTGATACTTGCATACTTCTCGCTTGTAATGACAGCGATATTTCTGATTTCAAATGTGGCATCCGTTTACATCGCTCGACGAGAACTGATCAATGTGACGGAAACTGCTCTCTCCAAGGCGGCGCAAGAGCTTGATGAGTTCGCGTATTACTACAGAGTTCCGATCCCCGAATTCTTTGGCAATGACTATCAACAAGTTCCCATCAACTGTAGCGACGCAGGTGTGACACTCCGTCGCGAGCTCGAACTTGCGTCACGAAATCTGGATGGTGGAATTGAGACCGATACTTCCTGGGGCCTTAACGAAACAGAAGGTTCCAATGACACAAATACACGAGATGATTCCAAAGTTCTCAATGGCGGGAATTCGGTAGGCGACCCAGAACCTGAACTTACCTTTTTTGGTTGCAACGGAGCGGTATTACAGGCGAGAGTTAGACAGGAACATCCTTTACCTTTTGCACTCAACATCTTTGGAATCAGATCGTATGTGAACCACGTAAGTGTTTCGGTAGAAGCACGATTCTCTTGAGTTCACGCGACCTAGGTAATTGTTTGGGTAGAAGCACGATTCTCTTGAGTTCACGCGACCTAGGTAATTGTTTGGGTAGAAGCACGATTCTGTAGACCCAATGTAACCCACTATCCTTCTCGCATGGCCGAACGAGATATCACTAGCGAGATTGCTGCAATCAGCGCGACCCTCGCCTCAATTGAAGCGGTCATCGACATAGAGAAACTCAAGCGAGATCAGGAAAATCTAGAGACCCAGGCTGGTGTTCCAGATCTTTGGAACAACCCAGAAAATGCGCAGAAGATAACGAGCGCACTCTCGCGAGTTCAAGGAACAATAAACAAGGTAACTAACTTGAGATCGAGAGTTCAGGACCTGCCCATAATGTTGGAACTAGCTAGCGCCGAGAGTGATGCAAGCGCGAAAACAGAAGTCGAGAAAGAATTGGATTCGCTGACCGCGGCAATTTCCGACTTGGAAGTTCAGACGCTCTTGAGTGGCGAATACGACCATCGTGACGCCCTGGTGACTATTCGTTCAGAGGCTGGTGGCGTGGATGCTGCCGATTGGGCCGAAATGGTTTCGCGCATGTATCTCAGGTACTGCGAACGACATGAGTACGGAGTTAGCGTTTTAGAAACTTCTTATGCTGAAGAAGCTGGAATCAAATCAACAACTTTCCGAGTCACGGGGTCGTATGCCTATGGCACTCTCTCTGTGGAACAAGGGACGCATCGCCTGGTTCGGATTTCGCCATTTGATAGCCAGAATCGCCGACATACCTCTTTTGCTGGCGTCGAAGTTGTTCCTGTTGTTGATCAGAGTGATCACATTGATATCGACGAAAAAGACATTCGCGTTGACGTTTATCGCTCTTCAGGTCCAGGTGGCCAAGGTGTTAATACGACTGACTCGGCGGTACGAATCACACATATTCCCTCGGGAATTGTTGTGTCGTGCCAGAACGAAAGATCGCAGATTCAGAACCGTGCGACTGCGATGGCGGTACTGCAATCGAAACTTCTTGAGAAGAGAAATCAGGAAGAGCGCGCCAAGATTGATGCTCTCCGAGGAGATACGAGCGGTTCATGGGGAAATCAAATACGCTCCTATGTACTTCACCCGTACCAGATGGTGAAAGATCATCGAACAGATTTTGAAACTGGTAATACCCAAGCAGTTCTTGATGGCGACCTCGATGGGTTTATCGCCGCTGGAATTCGCTGGAGGCGAGAGAAGAAGTAGCAGAAAAAGCCAGAGAAAAAGCCAGAGAAAAAGCCAGAGAAAAAGCCAGAGAAAAAGCCAGAGAAAAAGCCAGAGAAAAAGCCAGAGAATGATTCTTCAAATCAAGAGGCGTACTTCCGCAAGTAGCGACAATGCCTCGCCGCTCGCGGCACGCGAGGAAGAATTCACAGGAAATTCCGCGCATATGAGCGCAAAGTAGGTTTTTTCTCACTCAAAAGGGGCGGGTTTATCCTCGTTTTCGCCGCCTCAATACCTAAAATCGCACCGTGATTCGCTTTGAGAACGTAACCAAGGTCTACGCAAAGACCGATCGACCTGCGTTGGATAACGTCAGCATCGATATTGAAAAGGGCGAATTCGTTTTCTTGGTTGGACTTTCTGGCTCGGGTAAATCCACATTCTTGCGACTAGTGCTTCGCGAAGAGAAGCCAACTTCTGGCCGCATCCATGTTGCTGGCAAAGACCTCGGCACGCTCTCGAATTGGAAAGTACCCGAGCTACGCAGGCAAGTTGGAACTGTTTTCCAGGATTTCCGCTTATTGCCAAATAAGACAGTGGCTGAAAATGTTGCGTTCACTCTGCATGTTCTTGGTTTTTCAAAGAAAGAGATTGCTCGCGAGGTACCTGAAGTTTTGGAATTGGTAGGACTGGAAGATAAAGCAGATCGCAAGCCAGGCGAGCTATCGGGTGGAGAGCAACAGAGAGTTGCGATCGCTCGAGCTTATGTGAGTAACCCTGCGATTTTGATTGCTGATGAGCCCACTGGAAACCTTGATCCAGCTACCTCGGTAGGGATTATGAAGCTTCTCGACCGCATCAATCGTGAGGGTACTACCGTCGTTATGGCCACCCATGATTCTGGCATTGTTGATCAGATGCGTAAGCGAGTTATTGAGCTAGATAAGGGCCAAGTTATCCGCGATCAGGCTCGCGGAGTTTACGGATACACGGGATAAATATGCGCGCGCGATTCATAATGAGCGAAGTAGGTATTGGCCTCCGTCGAAACCTAACGATGACATTCGCTGTCGTCATTACAGTTGCAATCTCTCTTTCACTGTTGGGAATTGGCCTTCTGTCGAACTCACAGGTTCGGGTTATGAAGGATTATTGGTACGACAAGATTGAAGTCTCGGTTTATCTCTGTGGCTCCTTGTCTGACTCACCATCATGCGCCGGTGGCGTTGTCACGGCAGAACAGAGACTTGAAATTCAGACTGATCTTGAAGAACTGCCTGTTGTCGAGACCGTTTACTACGAATCACAATCAGAAGCCTTCGATCGCTTCCAAGAGCGATTTAAAGATTCTGCGATTTCACAGAACGTAACGGCAAATCAACTACCGGAATCTTTCCGAGTTAAGCTCAAAGATCCAACGCAATTTGCTGTCGTACAAAGTGCCTTCTCTGGTCGCCCTGGAGTTGATGTGGTTCAAGATCAACGTTCGATACTTGAGAAATTCTTCCGCTTGCTCAACGTCTTACGTGATGGAGCGCTGGCGATTGGTTTTGCCAGCGTTTTGACCGCAGCACTATTGATTAGTAACACGCTTCGTATTGCCGCCTTCAATCGTCGCCGCGAGACAAATGTGATGAAGCTAGTTGGAGCAAGCTCGTTTTCAATTCAACTTCCATTTATTCTTGAAGGCGTTTTCTCAGCAATTCTTGGATGGGGATTCTCCGTCGGACTCTTATCGGGCTTGAAATACGTTATTGATGATCGAATTGCGCCACTTCTAACTTTCACTAACTTCTTCACCTGGAACGATGTGTGGTTGGCTTCGGCTTATTTGTTGGGAACGGGCTTGCTTGTTTCAACTCTGGCCTCAATCCTCACCTTGCGTAAATACCTCAAGGTCTAACCCGCTTCGCTTAATACCTCAAGGTCTAACCCGCTTTACTTAATACCTCAAGGTCTAACCCGCTTCGCTTAATACCTCAAGGTTTGATTCAACTGTTCGACAATCACCAACGCGCGGGAGTTCAACCACCCTTTGAAGTCTGCGAGCTTGCGAGCATTTGAGTTACGAAGCGGGTCTGAGTTACCGTTATCGCTCGATTAAAGTCCCGTCACTGAGTGGCTGTTGAGAAAATAGCTGCGAGGTCCTTGATGGGACTGATCAAGACAGTCACGTACCAGTGGATGGCATTGATCAAAACTTCTGTGAATAGTCTTTAAGTGATGGAGGAATACTCTCGTGGTGAGTAAGAAGGAGAACTCTTCGGCATCCTCCAGAAAAGGGAGGACAAAGAAGGTTGCCTCAAAACCCGCCGTCATCCGGACCCAAGTGAAGGCAAAGCGAGCTGTGCTTTCTAACCGCGAACTCAATAAGCCTGAAACTATCTCTCAATCAATTGAATCTGCGCCAAATTTGGATGTTGGCTCAAGTCAAAAGAGTGCTCTTATGGCTATCGGTGGCGAGAGATTTCGACTCATAACAATCGCCCTGATTGTTGCATCCCTAATTTTTGGTATTGGATTCAAACTAGGTGATTCAAGCAATGTAAATACGGTTGATCAGGCTATTGAAACGATTGTGGAATCAGGAGCAAAGCAGTTTGATCGAGAGACTTTAGAAAGAGCGGCAATAGAGGGTGCACTTAAAGCTACAGGTGACGAGTGGGCAAATTACTTCCCAAAGAGCGCGCTTGAGATTTTGGAAAACGAGAGTTCGAACTCATTCACTGGTATTGGTGTGTGGCTCGCAAAATCACGTGGTGGAGCAGTTCAGATAACCTCTATTCAAGAAGATTCACCCGCCGCACTATCCGGATTACTTGTGGGTGACCAAGTGCTGGAGGTCAATGGCACAGATGTTCGTGGCGCTTCACTCACTTCTGTCATTGGTCTGATTCGAGGAAGTATTGGTAAGAAGATTGAATTACTGGTCTCTCGAGATGGCAAAAAAATTCTTGCCTCACTCTCTGCAGAGAGGGTTTCAATTAGAACTGTGGAAGCAAGCCAAATCAGCAGCCAGGTCGCATATCTTGAGATTGCCTCCTTTGCGACGGGAACTGCCCAAGATGTGAAGAATTCATTGGCCAAGTTGAAGTATGACGACGGTGTAATTATTGACTTAAGAAATAATCCCGGTGGAGTTATTGAGGAAGCTGTCAACGTAGCTGAACTCTTTATTGGCAGCGGAGTCATTGTTTCTTACCAAGTTAACGGCTTTGAGCGGCTATTTAAGGCGAATAACCCTTCACCAATCAAAGTTCCCGTAATTCTCATGATCAACAGAAACACTGCAAGCTCAGCCGAAATTCTGGCAGGAGCATTTCAAGATCGTAATCGCGGCGTAGTGGTGGGTGAACGAAGCTACGGAAAAGGCTCTGTCCAAGAACTTGTAACTCTTGAAGATGGTTCACGTATCGAACTCACCGTCGCGCTTTACGTGACGCCGTCGGGGCGTGTGGTTGAGGAAGTTGGAATCACTCCTGATTTATCGGTTTCGCCGAACGAGATTTCGATTAAGGCACTTCAAGTTCTTGGGGGACTGGCTTCGCTATCGACCACCAAAAAGAATCAGCAGTAAAGGTCCCAAGTAGAGTTCAAGTCGCCTAGGGAAGATACCCTTGACCCGTGGTCAAAGAAATAGGTAAGAAACTTATCGCCCAGAATAAGAAGGGGCGTCATGACTATTTCATCGACGAAGTATTTGAAGCTGGTCTAGTTCTTGTTGGTACTGAGGTGAAATCGCTGCGAGCAGGGCGTGCAACACTGACTGATGGCTATGCAGCGGTAGAAGATGGCGAACTCTGGCTATGTGGTGTTCATATTCCGGAATACAACGAGGGTTCCTGGACTAATCATGAACCGCGCAGGAAGCGTAAGTTGTTGATGAGTAAGCGAGAGATAACAAAGTTGATTGGAAAACTTAAAGAGAGTGGTCTCACTCTTATCCCGCTATCTCTGTATTTCAGCGATGGAAAAGCAAAAGTAGAGATGGGTCTTGCGCGAGGCAAGAAGGCGCACGATAAGCGCTCGTCTCTTATGGAAAAGCAGGCAAGTCGTGAAGTAGACCGTGAACTCTCACGTCGCGCGTCTGGAAAGAGCGCATCAGGAAAGAGCGCGTCTGGAAAGAGCGGATCGTCGCGTCGTAGTTCATACGACGATTAGTGCGCGCGTACTCAGCATACGGAGAGTATTTGCGGTTCAGTGTGAGGGAATAAGCGGGTTTCGAATCACGTTCTAGTTGGCGTACAATTCACCAAAAGCTTCTAATCCACACTTGTTTTTCCTGAGATTCGTCCCAGGAATTCGACAATGGGGGTGAACGGTCTCGACTTCGATTGTTGAGCCAGGGGAAGCGGGCCGAGGAAGCCGGGATGATCTCGTTAACCACACAAACCCGTGCATATAAACAGACGCAGATAAAACTTCGTCTGATTACGATCTCGCTGCCTAAGCGAGCGCTGTAATCCGTTGCCCTGAGTTTGCTCTCGCCTCAGGATCCAACGTCGACAGAGGGCTTACTGACCGAAGGCGTTGCGACTATCGGTAAGGACATTTAACGCAACTGCGTTCGTCGGTTACTTGTGTGCATGAGAACCGGGACAGAGAAAGCGTTAAGCACACTACGCCCGTAGAAGCCCTGTATCAGTGTCGAAGGACCCGGGTTCGATTCCCGGCACCTCCACCAGACCATTATCAGCACAGAGATTGTATTGATTCGAGAGAAATTGCTACCTGTGCAACGAAATCGTTGCATCCCTCAATTTGCTTGCCTGTGGGAATCGGCTGAATTACTTGCCTGTGCAAAACGGGTGCATTACTTGTCTGTGGGAATCGGCTGAATTACTTGCCTGTGCGAAACGGCTGAATTACTTTCGAGAGCGAAATAGTTGAACTAGCGCGATTGAGCTCGTGAGAACGCCAAAGAAACCAAATATTTTTCCGCCCATTGCAATGTCGAGCGTCATGAGCCTTATTCCAACCACCAATGCAGGCAGACCAAAGAGAATAATCAGAACTGCATAAATCCTCTGTGCAGTGCGATGGATTTGTAAGTGCTTTCGGCGATTCTTAGTCCGAAGCCAGGAGAAGATCAACGAGAGTGGCCCTCCAATGA
>Ga0208084_1000237_pt1 | contig 14235 bp, 12 predicted proteins | sample LakMenEpi14Sep09_FD_150698 | JGI IMG/M metagenome (GOLD analysis project Ga0208084, IMG submission 150698) | Freshwater microbial communities from Lake Mendota, WI - 14SEP2009 deep hole epilimnion (SPAdes) | ecosystem: Environmental > Aquatic > Freshwater > Lentic | place: Lake Mendota, Madison... | reverse complement strand
CTCCTGATTAATGGCATTCAAACCTGCCAGAAAAATAATCGCTGGGAATCCAACCCAACGCCATAGATTAATAAAGACAAGAGTGGGCAGCGCCGTGCTCATGCTACCCAGCCAGGGCTTAGCTAAAGACTCAAAACCTAAATCATTAATGATCATATTAATTGGTCCGTAGTAGGGATCAAGCATTACCTGCCACATGTAACCGACTACCACCAGAGAAAAGATCACTGGCAGAAATGTCACCGTTCTAAAAAACCTTTGTCCACGCTTTAACCTAAATAGTGAGTAAGCAATAAGCAATCCTAAAGAAGTTTGTAAAATCATAATTGCAATGAATACAAGTGTATTGTGGCGAAGCGCCATAAGGAATTGATCTTTAAAAGGATAATCAAACAAACGTTGGAAATTGGCTAGACCAGCAAAGCCCCCTCGCTGAAATCCTTCCCACTTAAAAAATGCGTAGCTAAGTGTTGTAACCGCTGGGACAGTCGTGAACACCAATATTGTCAAGATTGCAGGAGTTAGTAGCAGCGCAATGTATTTGCGTTGCTCTCTCTTTAACCCTGTTACAGCCACTGAATGACTCCTTTTTAAATAAGAAAACATTGGGCGCAGGGTTTTTCCTGCGCCCAATGTTTGATTTCTTAGCTCTTACCCTTTTGTGGTGCGTACCAAGAAGCTACAGCTGTCTGAACATCCTTCGCTAGTTGCTCGGGAGTTGTGCCACCAGTGATCAACTTCTGGAAGCCAGGCTGCAGGATATTTGAACTTGTTGGTGTCGCATAACGGAAACCAACTACGTTCAAGAATGGAGTTCCAAGTGAAGTGCGACCTGTGTTAATCGCCTTCACTACTGGATCTGTGATTTTAACGAATGGAGCTGTTGGGATGAATGCAATCTCATCAACCAAAGCTTGTCCAAACTCCTTTGAAGCTAGGAAGTTTAGGAACTTGATTGATGCAGCTTTATTTGCAGTCTTTGCGTTAATTGCATATGCGCCATCTGCCCAAGTTGAGACATACTTCTTAGCACCTGGTGATTTTGCAACCGGAGGAATCCATCCTGCTTGCAATGATGGGTTCAAGCTACGGAAGTATCCGAGCTCATAGTTTCCACCAATGTAGAACGCAGCCTTTTCGTTAGCGAAAAGTCCACGTGCAGTGTTGTAATCAATACCTTCAAAGCCAGCAGGCATGTATTGAGCTAGGTCCTTAACAGCCTTGAGGCTTGCCACATACGCCTTATCTGTGAATGTCTTCTTTCCAGCTGCAACATCATTGAAGAACTGAGTTCCACCATAGAAAGTTGGTCCAACAGATGCATGAAGTTGTTCAAGAGCTGGTCCATTTCCACCGGCGTTACCGAGTGGAAGAATTCCTGCAGCCTTAACCTTCTTAAATGCATTCATGAGCTGATCCCAGTTTGTAGGAAGAGCTTTTACTCCAGCTGTTGCAAGTAGATCTGGGTTGTAGAAGATTCCCATTGCAGAGATCGCGTATGGGAAGCCGTACTGCTTCTTGTCTAGATAACCCTGAGCTCCTGCAAGAATTCCTGCCTGAAGTTTTCCTAGTGCTGGAACATCCTTTGTTGTTAACGCCATGAAGTTACCTGCGTCAGAAAGGTTTGCCATTCCACCGTATGGACGCATCTGAATGATGTCTGGACCCTTACCTGCTGTAAGAGCAGTAGAAACAATTGCGTTGTACTCAGTATTTAGATACGGAGTGAACTTAACCTTGATTCCTGGATTTCTTGATTCGAACTTTGTGATTTGACCTTCATAGAAAGCCTTATCTTCTGTGCGCCAACTCCAGAATGTTAACTCTGTGTTAGCGCTTGCTGGTAGCGCAGTAACTACTGGAACAGCGATTGCTGAAACAGCGAGTGCTGCTGCAACCAAGCCGCGTAGGCGGCGAGATGCGATTTTCACTTATTTCCTCCTCTTGTGCGGGACTTGGTTGGCGACAGAAGAACACCCTCGTTGCCTTCTATCTTTTTACCGGAGCGGCTTCCCACGGCCGTTCTGGATTGATCCAGAGCTGACTTTGTGCCGCTCCAGTTTCTCTGTGCCAATGCGACACAGAGACAATCAACCACCGTTAGTTGTGCGATACGACTTGATGTCGCGCCGCTTCGGAAGGTGGTTTCCCGAGCGGATGTGTGAAGAACAACATCTGAAAGCGCAGTTGCTGTACTTCTAATCGCATTAGTAATCAAAATTATTGTTACCCCGCGTGATTTAAACTCTTCTATAACTCCAACGACATCCAAGGTTGTTCCGCTATGGCTGATTGCAACTAAGCAATCTCCGGCTTTTAATAATGACACAGATGTCAGCGCAGTGTGTGCATCTCTCCAAGCAACGGCATTCTTACCTTGACGATTGAGCTTTAACTGCAAGTCCATTGCAACGTAACCACTAGAAGCTAGACCAAATATTCCAATGGTTGGCGCTTTATCCCAAAGATCAACTACTTGCTTAAAGCTCGTGACATCTAGACGTTCCGCGGTAGTTTGAATTGCGCGTGAATCTGCTAGTGCGATCTTACGAATAATTTCCTCAATCGAATCTTCTGTTGTAATTCCACTATCAAGTTCAGCGACTGTCGAAAGGTTCAATCCAAGTCGGCTTACCTCGCTCACTAAAGCCATACGAAATTCTGGATAACCCTTGTAACCAATAGCTTTACTAAATCGAACAACTGATGCAACTGATGTTGTTGAAAAATCAGCAAGTTGTGAAATATTCATTTGCGAAACTCGTATCGGGTCTGACAAAACACAATTAGCTATTGATGCTTCACTTGCATGGAATGAGTTAAATGAGCTTTTTATTTCACCCAAAAGGTCGCTGAAGTTGCTGCCAGGTGCTGGCATAACCGCTGACCTCTTTGTCATCAGAACCCCACATGAAAATAACCTTCAAGAATTACTTGAGTTGGTGAAAATTATCGCTCAAACGCCCAAGGGTCAAGGGAAAAACGGTAACGAATTGGTCTTATTTAAGAGCTTCTCGGATGCGGTTTGAGGAAGCAAGTAACCGCTCACGTGCTGCGTCAGGCTCGATGTTGAGCAGAAGCATCAGGATCGCAACCTTCACTTCATGACCAGAAGCTTTTAGCGCATCCGTGGATTCCTGTTTTGTAGCTCCAGTGGCTTTCTCGATAATCCGCACCGCGCGATCTTGCAACTTCTCATTACTAATCTGAAGATCGACCATCAAATTTCCAAAAGTCTTGCCTAGCCGAACCATAGAAATAGTTGAAATCATGTTGAGAACCATTTTCTGTGCTGTACCAGATTTTAATCTAGTAGAGCCAGCTAAGAGCTCTGGCCCAGAATCAACATCTAAAGCGTGATCGCTAATCTTGCCTGCTTCAGAATTTGGATTGCAAGTGATGGCAATAGTCAATGCTCCAACTTTTTTTGCATATTCAAGTCCTCCAAGTACATAAGGGGTTCGACCACTGGCAGCGATACCAACAACAATATCAAGTTGAGAAACATTTGCAGATTTCATATCTGCTGCACCAAGTTCTGGTTTGTCTTCTGCACCTTCAGCTGGGCTACGCAATGCTGAGTCACCACCAGCTATGAATGCAACGACTTGATCTGTGGAAACTGAAAACGTTGGTCCGCATTCTGCAGCATCCAGGACTCCAAGACGACCCGATGTGCCTGCACCTAAATAAATCAATCGCCCACCTTGCAACATTCGATCGACAACGCCATCGATTGCTTTTTCGATTTTAGGTAAAACTAATGACACAGCTTTTGGTACCTCAGTATCACTCTCATTCATTGCCTGCAATAACTCAGAAACAGTCATCACATCTAGCATCTGGAACTTTGAATCTACTTGCTCTGTTCGCAGTAAACCCAGTTCTGGTTCTTTTGAAGAGCTCGTCATAGTTTCTAAAGAATAGGGCAGATGTCAGAAAGTATCTAGCGTCAATAAAATCCCTTACACTTGCGGCATGATTCGATACGCTCGCAAAGAGGATGCTCCACGCATACTTCAGCTCATAAAGGACCTCGCTGAGTATGAGAAAGCCCCCTTGGAAGCCAAAGCGACGCTTGAGCAGATCGAGCAATCAATATTTAGTGACAATCCTGTTGCTTATTGCCACGTTGCAGAAGATGACGGTCTTGTAGTTGGCATTTCTATCTGGTTTCTCAACTATTCAACATGGGTTGGAAAACCAGGCATCTATCTTGAAGATCTCTACGTAGATCCTGCATACCGCGGAAAAGGTTACGGCTTAGCTTTCCTAAAAGAGTTAGGAAAGATCTGCGTAGAACGCAACTATGAAAGATTGCAATGGTGGGTTCTGGATTGGAACCAACCAAGCATCGACTTTTACAAATCCCTAGGCGCAGTGCCCATGGATGAGTGGACGGTATATCGCGTTAGCGGTGAAGCACTTAAAAAACTTGGAAGTTAATTAAGCAGTTGGTGCTTCAGCAAGATCTTCGGGAGTATCAGGCAATGTTGCCTTTGGTGCTCCCTTGAAAGTAAAGACCGCTTCTGCACCTTCTCCTTCAACATCTACAACGATAATCTCGCCAGCTTTGAGCTCACCAAACAGGATTCGCTCAGACAATCCATCTTCGATCTCTCGCTGAATTACACGTCGTAATGGACGGGCACCTAACAACGGGTCGTAACCGCGCTCTGCAAGAAGATCCTTTGCAGCTGGAGTGAGCTCAATGCCCATGTCCTTGGCCTGCAGACGATCATCAAGATTCTTCAGCATCAAATCAACGATCTGAATAATCTGTGGCTTCGTCAACTGGTGGAAGACGATGATGTCATCGATACGGTTGAGGAATTCCGGACGGAAGTGTGACTTAAGTTCATCACTTACCTTGCCCTTCATGCGCTCATAATTGGTTAAATCATCATCGCTATTTGCAAAACCAAGTCCAAGTGACTTAGAGATGTCGCGAGTACCAAGGTTTGTCGTCATGATGATGACAGTGTTCTTGAAATCAACAGTTCGGCCTTGCGCATCAGTTAGGCGTCCATCTTCAAGTACTTGTAGAAGTGAGTTGAAGATATCTGGGTGTGCCTTTTCGATTTCATCAAAGAGAACAACTGAGAATGGGCGACGGCGAACCTTTTCAGTTAGCTGTCCGCCCTCGTCATATCCAACATAGCCCGGAGGTGCACCAAACAAACGTGAAGCGGTGTGACGCTCAGAGTATTCAGACATATCAAGTTGAATCAACGCATCTTGATCACCAAATAAGAATGAAGCAAGTGTGCGAGAAAGTTCGGTCTTACCAACACCTGAAGGACCAGCGAAGATAAATGATCCGCCTGGACGACGTGGATCCTTTAGACCTGCGCGAGTACGACGGATTGCTTGTGACAACGCCTTGATCGCTTGATCTTGTCCGATAACGCGGTTGTGAAGTTCATCTTCCATGCGAAGCAGGCGTGCTGTCTCTTCTTCTGTCAGCTTGAACACTGGAATTCCAGTTGACAGTGAAAGCACCTGCGCAATTAGTTCTTCATCAACCTCAGTAACCTTATCTAGGTCAGTTGCTTTCCAATTCTTTTCAGCTTCAACCTTTTCTGCGATTAAATTCTTTTCCTTATCGCGAAGCGTTGCTGCTAATTCAAAATCTTGACCATCAATCGCAGACTCTTTTTCCTTACGAGCGCTTGCGATTTTGTCATCGAATTCGCGCAGCTCTGCTGGCGCAGTCATGCGCTTAATGCGAAGGCGTGATCCTGCTTCATCAATTAGGTCAATTGCCTTATCTGGCAAGAAACGATCTGAAACATAGCGATCAGCCATGTTTGCTGCCGCTGCGAGTGCACCATCTGTAATTGATACTCGGTGGTGAGTTTCGTAGCGATCGCGAAGACCCTTCAAGATTTCAATTGTGTGAGCAACTGATGGCTCTTTCACCTGAATTGGTTGGAAGCGACGCTCTAGCGCTGCATCTTTTTCAACGTGCTTACGATATTCATCAAGTGTTGTTGCACCAATTGTCTGTAGTTCGCCACGTGCAAGCATTGGCTTCAGAATGCTAGCTGCATCAATTGCACCTTCTGCTGCACCTGCACCTACAAGTGTATGAATTTCATCGATGAAAAGAATGATGTCACCACGAGTTTTGATTTCCTTTAGCACCTTCTTTAAGCGCTCTTCGAAATCTCCACGGTAACGACTTCCGGCAACAAGTGCACCCAAATCTAGTGAGTACAACTGCTTATCCTTCAAAGTTTCTGGAACATCATTCTTATAAATCGCTTGTGCAAGACCTTCGACAACTGCAGTCTTACCAACACCTGGTTCTCCGATTAGAACTGGATTGTTCTTTGTGCGACGTGAAAGAACCTGCATCACGCGTTCAATTTCATTTTCGCGACCAATAACAGGATCTAGCTTTCCTTCACGTGCTGCTTGTGTCAGGTTACGCCCAAATTGATCAAGTACTAATGATGTAGATGGTGTTCCTTCGGCTGGCCCACCTGTTTGTACAGCTTCTTTTCCTTGGTAACCAGAAAGAAGTTGAATAACTTGTTGACGAACACGATTGAGATCTGCACCAAGCTTTACAAGAACCTGTGCAGCAACGCCTTCACCTTCACGAATTAATCCAAGAAGGATGTGTTCGGTTCCAATGTAGTTGTGTCCTAACTGCAACGCTTCGCGAAGTGAAAGTTCAAGAACTTTCTTTGCGCGCGGAGTAAATGGAATGTGACCACTTGGAGCTTGCTGACCTTGACCGATAATTTCTTCAACTTGTGCGCGGACGCCTTCAAGTGAAATGCCAAGTGCTTCTAGACCTTTTGCAGCAACGCCTTCACCTTCGTGGATCAAACCCAGAAGAATGTGCTCGGTGCCGATGTAGTTGTGGTTGAGCATGCGTGCTTCTTCTTGGGCCAGCACGACAACGCGACGGGCTCGGTCTGTAAAGCGCTCAAACATGGGCGGTGCTCCTTTGGATCGTTCTTTCGTTAAGCCTAATACCTGCATGGGCAGGCCCGCGAGGCGGATTGCTGCTGTCTTCTATAACCCCAAATGTGGCGGGGTTATGCCCGAAAATGGACTAAATCTGGGGCTCTAGAGCTTCTTAAGCATTCGGGTATTTCCCAGGGTGTTGGGCTTTACCGACTCAAGATCTAAGAATTCGGCCACACCGGCATCGTAGGAGCGCAGGAGCTCCTTATAAATCTCGGGTTCAACTGGTGTTCCTTCAATTACTTCAAAGCCATGGCTTCCAAAAAACTTTGTTTCAAAAGTTAAGCAGAAAATTCTCTTAACGCCGATCACTTGGGCACGATCAATGATCGAATCCAAAATTTGATGACCCACACCTTTGCCACGCAAACTTTCTACAACTGCAACGGTGCGAACCTCAGCCAAGTCTTCCCACAATACGTGCAGCGCGCCACAGCCAACAACTTCATCACCTTCGACTGCAACCGTAAACTCTTGAACGCTTTCGTACAAAGTCACGGTTTCTTTCGAAAGCAAACGACCTTGTGGCGCATATGAATCAATTAACTGGCGAATGCCTTTAATGTCACTAGTGCGAGCTGGACGAATCTGCATTGTTAATCAATTTCAGGTTTAACAAGTGGGAACAAAATTGTTTCCCGAATGCCTAGACCGGTCAATGCCATTAGCAAACGATCAGCACCCATTCCCATACCGCCAGTTGGAGGCATTGCAAACTCCATTGCACGCAAGAAATCCTCATCTACTTGCATTGCTTCTAGATCGCCCTTGGATCCCAGGGTTGCTTGTTCAACTAAGCGATCACGCTGTACAACTGGATCAATAAGTTCTGAATAACCTGTAGCTAATTCAAATCCATCAATGTATAGATCCCACTTTTCAGCAACACCTGGCAGTTCACGATGTGCACGAACAAGTGGAGATGTGTCTACTGGAAATCCCATGACAAATGTTGGTTCAACTAATTCGTGACGAGCTACGTGTTCAAAAATCTCTTCTGCTAGTTTTCCTGTAATCCACTTTGGATCAATCTTCATCCCTAGCTTTTCGGCAATTGTTTTCAATTCTGCATACGGGGTAAGGGCTGTAACGCTTTGGCCAACACCATTGGAAATGGCGTCATATAAAGAGATTTGTTTCCACTGCCCACCTAGATCTGATTGGCGTCCATCGTGATGGGTCACAATATGAGAACCAGCAACTGCCAATGCTGCATTTTGAACAAGGGTGCGAGTTAGATCAGCGATCGACATCCAATCCCCATAGGCCATATAACTTTCAATCATCGCAAACTCTGGAGAGTGAGATGAGTCTGCACCTTCATTGCGGAAGTTACGGTTAATTTCGAAAACGCGCTCAATTCCACCAACAACACAACGCTTTAAGAATAGTTCTGGTGCGATTCGCAGGTAGAGATCCATGTCATATGCATTAGAAAAAGATTTAAACGGACGTGCCGCAGCCCCACCATGCATCACCTGAAGCATTGGAGTTTCAACTTCTATAAAGTTTGCTTTATCAAAAGTATCGCGCAGAGATTTCATCACCACAGGACGCAAACGTGCATTACTGCGAGCTTCGGGGCGAACAATTAAATCTACATAACGCATGCGAACGCGTGTTTCTTCAGACATTGGCTTGTGATCATTTGGCAGTGGACGCAGAGATTTTGAAGCTAAAGTCCATGATGTTGCCAGAATAGAAAGTTCGCCGCGCTTAGATGTGATTATTTCACCCGTAATTGAAACGATGTCACCTAAATCAATATCTGATTTCCATGAATCAAGAGTGTCTTGTCCTACTTTGTCTAACGACAACATCGCCTGAAGTTCAGTTCCATCGCCTTCACGTAATGTTGCAAAACACAACTTGCCGGTGTCGCGCTTGAAAATGATTCGACCGGTTAGCGATTCAACATCACCTGTAGCGACATCGATTTCTAAGCCAACGTATTTCTCGCGAATCTCTTTTAATGATTTGGTGCGTGGCACAGATACTGGATATGGCTCGACATTGCGCGCTAGTAACGATGCACGCTTTTCACGTCGAATTCGGAGCTGCTCTGGCAGATCCTCTTCAGTGGGCAAATTCTCTGTACTCATAGGACGCGAAGTCTACCGAGTTAGGCATTTCGTTCGTGAATCAATCGAAGGCCAATGAGCGTCAAATCTGGCTCATGATGGTCGATTGTTTCTGAAACGCCAATAATCAATGGGGCTAATCCACCCGTAGCAATCACGGTTGGCTTTTCAGAATAAGAATCTAGAAGCTCTGCGGTAATTCGATCCACTAAGCCGTCAACTTGGCCGGCAAAACCGTAGATAGTTCCAGATTGAAGCGCTTCAACAGTGTTTTTGCCAATTACGTTTTTGGGTTTAATCAATTCAACTTTACGAAGTTGTGCTGCGCGCGATGCCAATGCATCTACTGAAATTTCGATTCCGGGCGCAAGAGCTCCCCCAAGAAATTCGCCTTTTGGTGAGACGACATCAAGGTTAGTTGATGTACCAAAATCAACAACAATTGCCGGTCCTCCAAAAAGTGTGTGGGCTGCCAACGTGTTCACAATTCGATCAGCGCCAATTTCTTTTGGATTGTCAACTAGTAGGGGGACGCCTGTTTTGATTCCGGGTTCAACAATTGTCACCCGAACATCAGAAAAGTAATCCGCAATCATCGTCCTTAGTTCCCGCAAAGTTGCGGGAACTGTTGAACAAACCGACAAACCTGTCAAGTTGTAGTCATCTATTAATGCACGAAACTGCAGCCATAATTCATCTGCAGTGCTTCGGGGATCAGTCTTTACACGCCACGATCTGATCATTTCCTTGTCGTCAAAGATTCCAAGTACTGTATTTGTATTTCCGACATCAACAGTTAGTAACATCGTTATCTCCCCACCATTGGCATATTGTCTATTAAACGAACTCCTTCAACCCAACCTGCAATAATCGCTCTGCGGTTTTCGGTACCGTCATATGCGATAGAAAAATCCTTCTCATCAATAATGGTTGCATAGTCTTTTTCAAAAGCTGGCTCAGTTTTTAAAGTTGAATTAAGTACTTCTTGGGCAATTTCTACAGTTGGGGCAAGCTTTGCAGCTGCCAACGCACGGTGAATAACCAGGGCGGCCACTCGACCGGATTCACTTAAACGAACATTGCGCGAAGACAGCGCTAAGCCATCAAATTCACGAACTGTTGGTACAGCCACGATTTCTACTTTGGACTTCATTGCTTTAATGATTGTTAATTGCTGAAAATCTTTTTCGCCAAACACTGCTTTGTCGGGCTTAGCGATTGCAAACAAGCGATCAACAACCGTTACAACACCATCAAAGTGACCAGGCCGAGAGGCGCCTTCAAATTTATTTCCTAGTTCACCAGCGCTCAAGGTTGTGAAACCTTCTGGGTACAAATCTTCGTATTCGGGAAACCAAACTTCGTTAGCTCCAGCAATTGTCGCGATTTCAATATCTCGTTGCGGAGTTCTTGGATACTTTGCTAAATCTTCTTTGTTTTCAAACTGCAAAGGATTTACAAAAATACTTACAATCACATCTTTATCCAATGTGCGCGCACGTTTAATCAACGCTTGGTGGCCTTTATGTAAGGCACCCATAGTCGGCACTAATACAGTCATAACAGTTGCTCCAGTCCTTCCAGGTACCGGGCGAGATGTGTCAAAGTTTACCGCTAAGCAGGCAATTGCTCCAAAAGTTCCTTGATCGGTCCATGGGTAAGCAAGATTGCATCAGGCTCAATTTCAAACCAAGGCTCTAAAACAAAGCGGCGCTCGTGTGCGCGCGGGTGCGGCAGTTGTAATTCATCAGCTTTACTCAAGAGTCCACCATATTGAATCAGATCAAGGTCTATCGTCCTTGGTCCCCAATGCACGATTCGTTCACGACCTAAACTCTTTTCGATTCCATGGAGCATAGAAAGCAAATCCATGGCAGGTAAGTCACTGTCAATAATGCATACAGCATTTAAGTAATCAGGTTGTTCTGGCCCGCCTATTGGTGCAGTCGAATAATAAGTAGAAACTTGTCTTACATCTGTTGCTTCACGCAAAAGGGCAATAGCTAAATCTAGATTTTCTTGTGGGTTGCCAATATTGGCACCTAAAGCAATTACGGCTTTCATCGACTTCGATTTACAACCACTGCGATATCTTTTAATTGAGCTGCAACAGGTGCTTGTGGCTTATGAACTGTCACACTAACCGCCTGCACTTTAATGTGTTGATTTAAAACTCGCTCTGCAATTCGTCCCGCTAATTTCTCAATCAGATTTACCGGGTTGCTAGTTATTTCTTCAACTACTAAATCAGTAATCTCTGCATAATTAACTGTGTCTTCGATGGCATCTGAATTAGAAGGCAGTGTTAGATCAACACTTAGAGTTAAGTCCACGAAAAAATCCTGTCCATCTTTTCTTTCGTGATCAAAGACGCCGTGGTACCCAAAACCATGAATTCCGGTCAAAACAATCTGATCCTTCATGAACTAAGCACCTCCTTATGTGGTTTCACGCTGTGAACTCTAACCGCCCAAATACCTGTTGTGCCAAGGCGTTTAGTAAGTTCGATTGTGGCTGCTTCTCTTTCATCGGGTGAGTCTCCACCCAAAAATCTTTTGCGGGAAGCACCAACAAGGACTGGATAACCCATCGCTACAAAACGTTCGATTGAATCAATAATCGCCCAGTTATGCTCGGCATCTTTTGCAAAACCTATGCCTGGGTCAATGATCAACTTACCTTTAGCAATTCCTGCATCTAATGCCGCCTCGATCCGCTCATTTAATTCAGCGATCACATCATTTACTACATCAGAGTAGATAGCCTTGGAATTCATATCTTTTGACTGCCCACGCCAATGCATAGCAATGTAAGGAACCTGTAATCGTGCTGCAGTTTGTAACATCTGCGAATCGGCTAATCCCCCACTGACATCATTGATTATCGATGCACCAGCTTTAATTGCTGCCTCTGCCGTGCTTGCTCGCATTGTGTCAATACTTATTGTGACGCCAAGTTTGGCTAATTCAGTAATTACTGGAATTGTTCTTTTCAATTCCTCTTCTTCGCTTACTCGCTCAGCACCTGGTCGAGTTGATTCCCCGCCTATATCAATGATGTCGACGCCTTCTGCGATCATTTCTAAACCGCGTTTAACTGCGGAATCAAATTCATTGTGCTTACCACCATCGGCAAATGAATCTGGTGTTACATTCAAAATGCCCATCACTAACATGTGATTAGCTCTTTGTGATTAGTGAAATTGCTTCTGCTCGTGTAGCAGGATTTGTTAGGGCTCCACGAACTGCAGATGTAGTTGTGCGTGCATGAGATTTCTTAACTCCGCGCATCGACATACACAAGTGTTCGCAATCAATAATTACAATTACTCCAAGTGGATCAAGAATACTGACCATCGCATCTGCAATTTGAGTTGTTAGACGCTCCTGGACTTGTGGACGCTTTGCATACATATCAACCAAGCGCGCAAGTTTTGATAACCCAGTGATCTTTCCACGGGGAATATAACCAATATGTGCAACACCATGGAAAGGCGTTAAGTGGTGTTCGCAATGTGAAAATACTTCGATGTCGCGAACAATAACTAGTTCTTCATGTCCGATATCAAAAGTGGTTGTTAAAACTTCTTCGGGTGATTGCCACAGACCTTCAAAGTTTTCCTTCATTGCGCGAGCAACTCGGGCAGGGGTCTCCTTTAAGCCTTCGCGATCTGGATCTTCGCCAAGGGCTAAAAGTAGCTCGCGGACCGCTTTTTCAGCACGTTGCTGATCATAAGGACCAGAAGCGCGGCCATCGGTAACAGTGACTTTATTTACCGTCACTTGCGGCCTTCTTACGTCGGACAGGCTTCTTCTTTTCCTCTTTTGGTGGCTCTACAACTAAGCGCTCAGGAATATCAACCGGTGGTTGTTCTGAAGGAATGCGAGTTGCTGAACCTGTCCAAGCTGGGCGCTTAGTAACTAACTTAACCTTCTTAAAAATTTCTGCGATCTCTTCTTTATTGAGAGTTTCTTTTTCAAGAAGTTGGATGACCATTTCATCAAGGATCTTGCGATTAGCAACCAAAATATCAAAAGCTTCTTGATGTGCATTTTCAATCAACGTGCGAATCTCACGATCAACCACTGCTGCAATGTTTTCACTGTAATCGCGTTGATGACCATAATCTCGGCCTAAGAATGGTTCAGTAGAACCACCACCAAGTTTGATTGCACCAATTGATTCGGTCATTCCATATTGCGTAACCATTGCACGAGCAAGTGCAGTTGCCTTTTCAATGTCATTTGACGCACCAGTTGATGGGTCATGGAAGATTAATTCTTCAGCCGCACGACCGCCCAGCGAATACGCTAATTGATCGAGCAATTGGTTACGAGTAGTTGAATATTTATCTTCATCAGGTAGAACCATTGTGTAACCAAGTGCGCGTCCACGAGGCATAATCGTTACTTTGTGAACCGGATCAGTGTGCGGCAAAGCATGAGCGACGAGTGCATGACCTGCTTCGTGATAAGCAGTAACGCGACGCTCATCATCATTCATCAAGCGAGATTTACGTTGCGGACCAGCCATCACTCGATCAATAGCTTCATCTAATTCAATATTGCCAATAGTTGCCTTGTCATCTCTTGCAGAAAGAAGAGCTGCTTCATTCAGAACATTGGCAAGGTCTGCACCCGTAAAACCAGGCGTGCGACGTGCATAATCAACTAGCTTTACTTCATCACTAAGTGGCTTACCTTTTGCGTGAACTTGCAAGATAGCTTCGCGTCCCTTTAAGTCTGGACGATCAACTGCAATCTGGCGATCAAAGCGACCTGGACGTAACAATGCAGGATCCAAAACATCAGGGCGATTTGTCGCAGCGATCAAAATAACTTTTGAATTCTCTTCAAAGCCATCCATCTCAACCAGAAGTTGGTTAAGGGTTTGCTCTCGCTCATCGTGACCGCCACCCATTCCAGCACCACGTTGACGACCAACTGCATCGATTTCGTCGATGAAAACAATTGCAGGTGCATTTTCTTTTGCTTGATTGAAAAGATCGCGCACGCGTGCTGCACCAACACCTACAAACATTTCAACAAAGTCAGATCCAGAAATTGAATAGAAAGGAACTCCAGCTTCGCCAGCTACTGCACGAGCCAGCAGGGTTTTTCCGGTTCCCGGAGGACCAAACAACAAAACACCTTTAGGAATTTTTGCCCCTAAT
>Ga0208084_1000232_pt1 | contig 14449 bp, 9 predicted proteins | sample LakMenEpi14Sep09_FD_150698 | JGI IMG/M metagenome (GOLD analysis project Ga0208084, IMG submission 150698) | Freshwater microbial communities from Lake Mendota, WI - 14SEP2009 deep hole epilimnion (SPAdes) | ecosystem: Environmental > Aquatic > Freshwater > Lentic | place: Lake Mendota, Madison... | reverse complement strand
TGGTTGCCTTCTTGGTTGCCTTCTTGGCGGCCTTGCGTGCCGGCGCCTTCTTCACGGCCTTCTTGGTTGCCTTCTTGGCAGCCTTGCGTGCCGGCGCCTTCTTGGTCGCCTTCTTCGTTGCCTTCTTTACTGCCACCTGCTCCTCCTCAACGTTGAGTAGCTCTGCTGCATCTCTTGCAGCAGTACCGCTGGTGTCGGTGATGGACAACTTGCCGTCACCACTAAACAAGTTAGGCGCGGAACTGTCCTCTGGCGAGGGATACGCAGTTTTTTTAGCCGGCGTCCTTCGTGATTGACGCGTTGATGATTGTGGACGTGACGTTGATGCGTCGGAAACTGCGCTGCTTGCACGCGTGGTCTCTTGACCAGGAACCAGTGCCACATCGATGCCGCGACGGGTGCCGTCAACCTGTGTGACCGTGAACCGGCGCGTCTCCCCGATGGTCACGACGTCACGCGCCCGCTGCGGCGCAGGGTCGCCCAGCGCATGCAGGGGTGCGTAACAGCGCACGTCGTCGACCGTGACATAGGCGCCGTGGGAGCTGTATTCCGCAACGGTGGCTTCAATCTCCGAGCCCACCGGGTGGGCGCCGAGAAACTCGAGGAATGGCATTGCCTCATTGATCATCGGCTGGGGGCTGTTGCTGCTGGTGCCGCTGCGCCGCTTGCGGCGAGACCCGCTCCGACCCTCGGAGGGTTCAGAGGGTTTGTCCTTCGGAGCGGTGGCACCCGCCTTGGCCCGGGACCGCCCCGCCTTGGCGCTGCGGCCTTCACTGGCCTCGGTCGCTGGGGTGGTGTCATCGCGCTTGCGTTTGGCGTCCCGGGTAGACCGTCGACTGGCAGGGCCGCGGACAGGGGTCCGGCGCAGGAATACCCAACCGACCCCGGGAACCGGCTTGCCTCCCATGAGACGGCCCTCGTCAAAGAGCCAGGGGTACTCGCCATGGAATTCCTGGAAGGAGTCGTTGGACAAAATGACGGCGTTGACCCGGTTGGCGACCTGCAGGACGAACGCGTCACCGCGGCCAATGGCTCCCGCAGGAGGCGTCACCAACTCGGCGCTGGCGATGGCTTGGTCGAACTCGGCCCGTTCGGACTCGTCGATACGGTGGCCGAACGTGGCGTCGACGATCACGGTGAGGTTCCCGACGTCGTTCTCGGCGATGAACGCCTTCACTGCTTCGTCGAGTTGGGCGAGGCTCGGAAGTGACCGCGCCTCGGTGGCGATGTTGGAGCCGTCAACGACGACGTGGGATATGTGCATGGGGTTCCGGGGGTTCAGGGGGTCGACCGGTGCCACCAGGTCCAGGCTCCGCACCCGCACCGGAGAAACTCCGGGAGGTCGAACCCTGACCGGCGACGCTTGTGGCCGCACCCGTTGGTCGGGATGTGCCCAGCCTAGGCCCGATCGTGGCCGACCCGGTACCTCGGGGTGCTGCGGGTAGCCTGCGCCGGTGCGCCGGGCCGTCTTGTTTGACTTCGGAGGTGTCATTCTCACCTCACCGTTCGAGGCGTTCGCCGCCTATGAACGGCGTCACAGCCTCCCAGATGGCTTCCTGCGCCAGGTCAACCAGACGAATCCCGACACCAACGCCTGGGCCCGTCTCGAGCGCAGCGAAATCACGGTCTCGGACTTCGACGTGGCTTTCGCAAATGAATCGGGAGCCCTTGGCTACGAAGTCCGGGGCGTTGAGGTGCTCGGTCTGCTCGCTGGCGAGGTGCGCCCCGAGATGGTCGCTGCATTGGGCTGGCTCCGCAACGACCCGCGGTTCACCACGGGACTGCTGACCAACAACTTCCTCAGTGGCGCCACCCAACACTTGCCCCCGGCGTGGGAGAGCGTGCTGGCCATGTTCGACGTCGTCGTCGAGTCCAGTCGTGTCGGAGTTCGCAAGCCAGACTTGGCGTTCTACGAGATCGCCTGTGCCGAGCTTGGGATCGACCCGTCAGAGGCCGTGTTCCTCGATGACCTCGGGATCAACCTGAAGCCGGCGGCGGCGATGGGTATGGCAACGGTCAAGGTCACCGACCCACTCGTCGCCCTCGAAGAGCTCGCCACCCACATCGACGTGGCACTGTCAGACCTGCTGTCGACAACGCCCAACTGAACCTGACCGGGTCCTCCGGGGTGCCTGCCGTGGGTCAGTAGGGATCGGCGAACGCCCGGGCGAGAAGTTCTTCCTGTTCCTGACGGTGGATGGCGCCGCTACCGGTGGCGGGACTTCCTGCCTCGGTGCGGCTCACCCGGCGGATGGTGTGGCTGTCCTCATGGGCCTCGTACAACCTGCCCTTGATGCCGTTCCACGGGCCCATGTTCTCGGGCTCTTCCTGCAGCCAGACCAGCTGGCGGGCATTGGGGTAGCGGTCAAGCGTGGCGGCGACCTGCTCGTAGGGCCACGGGTAGAGCTGCTCCACTCGGACAATTGCGGCGGGGGCGCCGATGCGATCCCGTTCGGCGAGGGCCTCAACTGCGACCTTGCCCGAGGCGAGCACAACCCGTCGCACCGATGCGGGGTCGCTGACTCCGGGGTCGTCGAGCACCTCACGGAACGAACCCTGGGTCAACTCAGCGACAGGCGACCTGAACGCCGGCGAACGCAGACCCGACTTGGGGGTGAAGACCACCAGCGGTTTACGGACGCTGCGGTGCATCTGACGCCGCAGGAGGTGGAAGTACTGCGCTGCATTCGTGGCGTTGCAGATCTGGATGTTGTCTTCGGCGGCAAGCGTCAGGAAGCGCTCAATGCGGGCACTCGAGTGTTCGGGCCCCTGACCCTCGTACCCGTGGGGGAGGAGCAGGACTAGGCCTGAGTGCTGCTTCCACTTGTCCTCGGCAGCAACCACGAACTGGTCGAGGATGATCTGGGCGCCGTTGAAGAAGTCACCGAACTGTGCTTCCCACAGCACGAGGACGTCGGGGCTCGCCACCGAGTACCCGTATTCGAAACCCAGCGCTGCGTATTCACTCAGTAGCGAGTCGTACAGCCACAACTTCGCGCCGTCTGTGGCGGCGGCGGCCAGTGGCTGGTGCTCGGACTCGTTCTCGAAATCGACGAGGACCCCGTGGCGGTGGGAGAACGTCCCGCGCCGGCTGTCCTGGCCGGCGAGGCGCACCGACGTGCCTTCGTGGAGGAGCGTTCCAAGCGCGAACGCTTCACCCAGTGCCCAGTCGACGGTGTTGTCATCGCGATACATGGTGTCGCGCGCCTCGAACTGACGTGCCAGCTTCGGGTGGATGGTGAACCCCTCGGGCAGAACGGACAGCGCGTCGTACACGGTGTCGAGGACGGCGCGATCCACCCCGGTCTCGACGGCGGGGAGGACCCCCACCGGGGGCGGCGCCGGCTTGGCCCGCGTGTCAGCAGGAGGTGCCTCGTCACGGGTCTCTTCAAGGGCGGCCTGCAAGCGACCCGAGAAGTTCGACAGGGCGACCTCGGCCTCATCCATCGTGATGTCGCCGCGCTTCACGAGGGTCTCGGTGTAGAGCTTGCGGACGCTGCGCCGCTGCTCAATCTTCTTGTACATCAGGGGCTGGGTGTACGACGGGTCATCCCCCTCGTTGTGGCCGTGGCGTCGGTAGCACCACATGTCGATGACCACGTCCTTGTGGAACCGCTGGCGATAGGCGGAGGCGAGCCGGGCCACCCGCACACAGGCCTCGGGGTCATCGCCGTTCACGTGAAGGATCGGCGCCTGGACCATCATGGCCACATCGGTCGGGTACTCCGATGACCGGGCCGACTGCGGCGGAGTGGTGAACCCGAGTTGGTTGTTGATGATCAGGTGGATGGTGCCACCCACCCGATACCCCTTGATCATCGAGAGGTTGAGGGTCTCAGCGACGACACCCTGACCGGCGAAGGCGGCGTCGCCGTGAATGAGGATCGGCAGGACCGGGAACTCTCCCGGTGGCTCAATGCGGTCCATGCGTGCCCGTGCCATACCTTCGACGACCGGGTCGGCGGCCTCGAGGTGACTGGGGTTGGCGGCGAGTTCCACCTCAATGGCGTTACCGGCACGCGACACGAACTTGCCGATTTGGCCGAGGTGATACTTCACATCTCCTGACCCCTGGGTGGACTCGGGGTCGATGTTGCCCTCGAACTCCTTGAACATCTGCTTGTAGGACTTCCCGACGACGTTGACCAGAACGTTGAGGCGCCCGCGGTGGGCCATACCCATCACCACGGAGTCCATGCCGGTGTCCGCCGCCTGACCCACGATGGCGTCAAGGAGGGGGATGGCGCTTTCCGCGCCGTCGATGCCGAACCGTTTCTGGCCGACGTACTTGGTGCCAAGGAACTTCTCGAGCGCTTCGGCAGCGTTGAGCCGGTCGAGGATGTGGAGTTGCTCGGTCGTGTCGAGGGTGGTGGGAACACCCTCCACCTGTTCTTGGATCCACGCCTTCTCAGCGGGGTCCGAGATGTGCATGTACTCGATGCCCACCGTTCGGCAGTACGCGTCCCGGAGGATGTGGAGGATGTCGCCGAGTGGCAGACGGTCGTGGCCGCCGATGCCACTGGCGAGGAACTCCCGGTCGAGGTCCCAGATGGTCAACCCGTAGTGCGCAGGATCCAACTCGGCGTGCATGTGGGGTTCTTCTGAGGCCAGTGGATCGAGATCGGCGATCAGGTGCCCTCGAACCCGGTGCATGTTGATGAGGTGTTCAACCTTCACCTGCTTGGCGACCTGCGCATCGGTGTTGTCCGACGGGTTGACGTCACGGTGCCACGCCACCGCCTCGTAGGGAACGCCGAGCGAGCGGAACACCTGGTCGTAGAAGCCGTCTGAACCCATCAGCAGTTCCTGAACCCGCTTGAGGAACAGGCCGGACTCCGCCCCCTGGATGATCCGATGGTCGTAGGTGGAGGACACCGTGACGACCTTGGACACCCCCATGCGGGCGAGGGCAGCCGGGTCGGCACCCTGGTACTGCGCCGGGTAGTCAATGGTGCCGACACCGGCGATCAACCCCTGGCCGGGCATGAGGCGTGGCACGGACGCCACCGTTCCGATGGTGCCGGGGTTCGTCAGCGTGACGGTGACCCCCGAGAAGTCGTCGGGGGTGAGTTTGTTGGTCCGCACCTTTCGGATCTGGTCCTCATAGGCAGCCCAGAACCCGGCGAAGTCAAGAGTGTCCGCATCGCGGATGCACGGGACGAGCAGCGTCCGTGAACCGTCGGCTTTGGCGACGTCAACGGCGAGTCCGAGACCGATGTGGGGGTGGCGGATGACCATCGGGTCGCCACCGTTGTCGACGAACGCGGCGTTCATCGCCGGAACGGTGTCGGCGATGGCGCGCACGACGGCGTAACCGATGAGGTGGGTGAAACTGACCTTGCCGCCACGTTGGCGGGCGAGGTAGTTATTGGCAACGTTGCGGTTCACCTCGAGCAGCTTGGCGGGGATCTCACGGTACGAGGTCGCCGTTGGCACCCCGAGACTCGCCTGCATGTTCGACACGATGCGGGCGCCGGCCCCCCTGATCGGTTCGGCCCCGTCAGGCACGGCGCGCTGGGCGGCCTGACGAGCCGCTCCCGAGCCGTCGGTGCCGCTGGGGCGGTAGTCGGCGAAGAACTCCTGCCAACTGGGGCTCACCGACGTGGGGTCGGCGAGAAAACGTTCGTGCATCTCGTCAACCAGCCAGGCGTTGGGTCCGACTGCTGACGATGTTGAACCGGGGTCATCTGCCACGACGGTCAGCCTACCGGCGCCCCCATGCTCTGGCGTGACCCGGTTGAACCCCGGGGTGGGTGTTCAGACCCCGGCGGGAGACGGCTCGTTGTCGGGGGAGCGGTCGCCTGCCTTGAGCAGCCAGCCGCGCTCGTCCATCCACACCAGCACGGGTGGCTGGACCACCAGGGCGGCGAGCAGCGCCACCGCAACGTTGAGAGCCACAATGGCTCCGAAGTCCCGCAGCAGTGGCAACGACGAGAACATCAGGACGGCGAACCCCCCGACGGTGGTCAACGCCGAGGTGACGAAAGCCTTGCCGGTGCGGGCGCTGGCCGTGTCCGAGGCCTCCTTCGGCGACAGGCCCCGACGCCGCTCCTCGAGGTAGCGGGCGAGGATCAACGAGGCGAACTCGGTACAGGTGGCGATGACCAACGGGCCTGAGATGGTGGTGAGCGGGCTGAGTTTGAACCCGGCGACCGCCACCACCAGCGACGACGTACCCACCGCCATGATCACCGGGACCAGAGCGACGAGCATGCGGGCCACGCTCCGGTAGCGGACGAGTAGCCACAGGGCGACCACACCGAGCGCCACGTAGGTGAGCAGCGCCCGGTTGGCCTCGACATTTTCGAGCAGACCCACACCGACCACGGCGAGACCAGACGGAGTGGCGCTGGCTCCCGGCGGGGGTGTGAGATCGGTGACGAGAGCGCCTTCGATGCCGTCGACAAGGGTCTTGAGGTCGGCGAGCGACCCGGGCCCAACCCGGAAGATCAGGTTCGCCGCACCACCGTCGTCGGCGATCACACTCTTTGCGATGTCGGGTGGTGCCTGGGCGAGTGTCGCCACCACGTTCTCCGCTGAAGGAATGACGGGGGCCGCCCCGGGAACGTCGGTGAGCAGATACGTCGTCATGTAGATGCTCGACGCCGTGATCAGCCGTCCGTTGCTCTCTGCGAGTCCGTCGACGCCGAGTTGGGTGGCGAAGTCCACCATGGGCTGAGTGAGTACGTCGTCGGCTTGGATGTACACCCCGAGCTCGCTGGTCGAGCCGGTTTCGGACTCCAAGGTCTCAAGGTCGGCGATGACCGCCGAGTCCTGGTCGACCCAGCGACGAGGATCGCTCTCAATTTCGAACGCGTCCTCGGCGACGAGACCGAACCCGAAGAGGGCGACGGCGGCGATGACAAGGGGGATCACCGTTACCTGGGGCAGCGAACCGAGCCATGCCACGGCCCTTTCCGTAGGAGCGTCCCCGAAGTCGTGTCGGGGGGACGGGCGACGCCGTTCCCGGCCACCGAGGACAGCAATGGTGATGACCACGCCGGCGACGAGGAGCAACACGATGCCGACGGCAAGCATCACCCCGAAGTCGCGCACCATGGGGACCTCGGAAACCTGCATGCTCACAAAGGCGATCACGGCGGCGACCACAGCCACCACGAGTGGCGGCCCGAGCCAGCGTGCCGTCGTGCCGAACGGATCATCGGCACTGCCGACGGCGAGTTCCTCCTCAACCCGATTGTGCACCTGAATGGCGAAGTCGATGCCCATGCCGATGAGGATCGGCAACCCGGCGATCGTCACCAACGACAGGTCGAATCCGACAAAGCCCAGGAGACCGAAGATCCACACGATGGCGATCACGGTGACGAGCAGGGGGAGCAGGCGTGTGCGCACCCGGAACGTGGCGGCGAGGACGACCAGCATCACCACCAGCGCGATGCCGCCCAGCGTGAGCATTCCGCCTCGCAGGTAGTCGTTGATGTCCTTGAGGAGTACCGGTGCCCCGGTGGCCAAGAGCGTGAATCCCTCAATGGAGGTGGCGGCGGTGGCCTCCTGCACGGCGGTGGCGGCGCTGCCCTCAGCCTCAATGGATGCGTTGCCGGCCAGCCGCGTGATCATTTGGGCGTTGCGGGCATTTTCAAGGGTCGGCTCGCCACCCGGAGGGGGAGGGAAGAACGGTCGGAGCGCCGGGCGGATCATGCCTGCGGAGTCCGTCAGCAGGAACTCGGCCCACACCGGGTTGTCGACGGTCCGCTCTTGTTCCGGAACGGCGCTAAGGCGTTCGAGGGTCTTCGCTGCATCGGCGAGCCGGACGTCGGCGCTGGCGGCGTCGCCCGATGTCGCCGCTGTCTCCTGTGCGCCCAACAGGAGGGAGGCGGCGACGCTCGACAGCGGGTCGCCGGGGGTCTGGGGTGTGACGAGGTTGTTGGTGAACTCAAGTGCGGTGAGCGGGGTGATGACCCCTGCCACGCCGTCATTGGTCTTGATGCGCTCGGCCAGGGCTCGCATGGCGGCGTTGTTCTCGGGAGTGAACAGGTCGGCCACGGTGCGGCCGTCCTCGGCGGTGAACAAGGTCAGCATGGCCTGCCCACCGAAGAGGTTCTGGTACTCGATGTTGTCGGTGTAGACCTCGGTGTCGGCGTTGAGGTAGCTGTCCTGACCGGTGGCGAAGGTGAGTCGCGGCAGACCGAGGGCGAGCAGCACCGTCAGGGCGACAACCGCGCCCAGCACCACGCCGCTGCGACGTGCCAACCAGCGTCCAAGTCGAGCCCAGCCGTCCATGACCTTCCCCCCTCGTGAATGTGTCCCGGTCCCGTGCGGTGATGACCGGGCGACGGGGAGACCGTAGTCGTCCGAGGTGGGGCGTCGTGACCCCGGATGGGCCGGTAGTGTCGGGCCGGTGCTGTTGGTGACGTGGAATGTGAACTCCCTCAAGGCCCGGATGGAACGGGTCGTGCCGTGGCTCACTGAGCAGCAACCCGACGTGCTGTGCATCCAGGAGACCAAGATGGCTCAGGATGTCTTCCCCACCGAGGCGTTCGCCGAAATGGGGTACGAGTCGGTTCACGTCGGGGAGGGGCGATGGAACGGCGTGGCGATCCTCAGCCGCGTGGGACTCGACGACGTCCACGCGGGTTTCGATGATGGCGAACCGGCTGACCCTGAAGCCCGGTTGGTGTGGGCGACCTGTGGCGGGGTGCGCGTGGCCTGTTGTTACGTCCCCAACGGCCGCTCCCTTGACCACGACCACTACCGGTACAAACTGGCGTGGCTGGATCGTCTCCGTTCGACTCTGGTGGCCCACGCCGATCCCTCGATGCCTCTCGTGGTGACCGGTGATTTCAACATCGCCCCCGAGGACCGTGACGTGTGGGACCCGGCGGCGTTCGTGGGCGCCACCCATGTGAGCGCCCCTGAACGAGAGGCGCTGGATGCCCTCGTGTCATGGGGGCTGGTCGACACCTTCCGGCTGCATCACGAAGAGGCAGGTCTGTTCTCCTGGTGGGACTATCGCGGTGGCTCGTTCCACAAGGGGCAGGGGATGCGAATCGATCTCGTCCTGGCCACCGAGCCTCTGGCGCGTCGCTGCCAGTCGGTGACCGTTGACCGAGACGCCCGCAAGGGCAAGCCGACGCCGAGCGACCACGCCCCGGTGATGGCCACCTTCGATCTGGAGGGACTCAATGGCTGATGAGCCTGATGACAGCCTGGCCCGACGGGCACTCATGGTGCGCTGGCACGGCGCCCCCGATGACCAGGTCAGCGAGCGAAGCCGCCAGATGCGGCGCATGGCTGCGGCGACCCGGCAGGTGATCGACAAACTCGTGGGCACCGTTGCCTCAGCTGAGGTTCTCGCTGACGCAGCCGATGAGATCGAACGGATCGTCGCACGGCTCGGTGAGGCCGGGCGTAACTCGGTGTACGAGGGCTACGCCGAGATCGCCAACACCGCAGGGGACGCAGCATCAACCTTTGAGCACTCCCCGTTCTTCGGGTTGGCCAATCCGCTCTCACCCCCGTTGCAACTCTGGGGTGGTGACAACGGAGTGGAAGCCGTGGTGGTGTTCGGCGCCGCCTATGAAGGGCCTCCCGGTTGTGTGCACGGCGGCTACATCGCCGGAGCGTTCGATGAGGTGCTCGGTGCTGCGCAGACCTATTCGGGCAACCCGGGAATGACGGGGACCTTGACGATCAAGTACCGCAGCCCCACTCCGTTGCACACCGAGTTGCGCATGGTCGGGGAGTACGTGCGCACGGAAGGAAGGCGGGTCTACACCTCGGGTTCGTTGTGGGCGGGTGACCGTCTGTGTGCCGAGGCTGAGGGGATTTTCGTCTCGGTTCCCGCCACTCGTTTCGCCGAGCTCATCGCGCAGCGTCAGTCTGCCCAGAGCGAGGGCTGAGGCCGACTAGGCGTCAAGGCGTCGGCGGGCTGCGGTCTCCTCGCCCCGAAGGTGCTCCTCAAGGCCCTCAACGATCGCCGCCTCGACCTTGCCGCCGAAGATGGGGACGGGGACTTCGACCCGGCCGGTCACAGCCCGGGTCGTCCCCTCGTGGACGGCAGTGAACACAGCCTCTGCCGATGCCCGCAGGAGGTCGGGGTACTCGTCGGGACTGAGCGACGACGACGACCGGAGAGTGGACAGGTCAAGGGTCGTCGTCTCCACCCAGGTCAGTTTCGCCGGGTCAACGAACTTGGTCACCATGGCGGGCAGTTCCGCGGTGAGTCGGTGCCGGAGACTCAGCACAACGACTTCTTCGGACTCCTCGCACATCACCAGCTCCGGGGTTGCCAGGCGTGTGGTGGGCGGCAACGAGGTGAAGAACCCGGGGTCGCTGTACAGGGCAACAACCTCGGCGAGGTCGGCGTCGAAGTGCTGAACGAGCGTGAACTCCATGTCGCTAGCCTGCCACGCTGCCCGGGTGCGGTCGGCCACCTCCACGTGTGCTGGGCAAACCGTCACTCGCCGTCGTCGGCCGCAACGATGGCGAGGATCTCGTTGCCGAACCGACTGACCTTCACCGGGCCCATCCCCCGGACGTCGAGGAGTTCACCCGGACTCGAGGGTCGCTGTGCCACGAGATCGTCAAGGGTCTCATCGTTGAACACGGTGTACGCCGGCACGCGAGCCGCCTTGGCCTGCTCTCGTCGCCACTCCCGCAGCGCGTCGTGCAACGCACTCTGCTCCCCGGCTTCGTTGCGTCGGCGGCGCCTCGGTGGTCGCTGGGAGGTGGCATCGCCGGGCCGGGCCGCACCGCGACGCGCCGGGGTTGCACCTAATCCGCCGGCCGCTTCCGCTTCGTCGACGAACGGCGAGCGACGACGGTTGACCGTGCGCTCACCAAAGGTGCGTTCCAGCGACCACGAACAATGCAGTTCCTGTTCGGCCCGGGTCACCGCCACGTAGAACAACCGCCGTTCCTCGGCGATCTCCGCTGGGGTTCGGGCGTGGCCAATGGGGACGAGTCCGTCTTCAAGGCCGGCGAGGTGGACGATGGGCCACTCGAGGCCCTTGGCAGCATGGAACGTGGCGATCTCGACCGCGTCCGACGTTCCTCCCTCATCGGCGCCAGTGGACGTCCGGAGCCAACTGGTGAAACCGCCGACGCTGGGGTCGGGAACGAGTGCCGCGTAGTCCCGTGCGAGGCGCTGCAAGGTCTCGATGTTGGCAGCCCGGTCGTCTGAGCCGACAGGGGCCGTCACCGCACGGCGCGGCGGGCGGGACCCGTCGCGGGCCGTGGCGTCGTCACTGGATTCCGATCCTGTCAGGTCAGGTTCATCCGAAGCCGATGGCCGGGCGGCATCGGCCATGGTGCCGAGGTCAGCGACCACCGTGGTGAACGGGCCTGAGGTGCGGCCGATCTCGCGCAGCGCTGCTCGAACCTCGGGTTGGTTGAGGAATCCGCCTCCGGCGCGCACCCTGCACGGGACTCCCACGGCCCGCAGTGCCTGTTCCATGAGGGCGCTCTGGCCGTTCGTGCGAACGAGGATCGCCTGGCGCCCCCAACGGCCACCGGGTTGGTGGGCGTCGCGCACCCGGCGGGCCACGCCAGCTGCCTCGGTGGCGTCATCGGGGAAGACCACGATGCTGGGCGGACGACCGTCGGGGCGGTGCGCCCGGAGTTGCAGGGAGGCACCTCCGGTGATGTCCTCGACTCCGTCCCCTTTGCGTCGACCGGCCCCACGCCCACCAATGGCGCCGCCGGCCAGCACCCCGGCGGCAACGGCGAGAATCTGTGGCGTGGACCGGTAGTTGTCGATGAGCTCCACGGTGGCGCCACCGGGCCACCACCGATCGAAATCCACGAGGTAGCCGGCATCGGCGCCATTCCATGCGTAGATCGCCTGACGAGGATCGCCAACCACGCACAGATCCACCGATGAGGCGAGCAGGGCCTTGAGCACGGCGTGCTGGAGTGGGTTCACGTCCTGGAACTCGTCGACGAAGACGTGACGGAATCTCCAACGCTGTGCCTGTGCGAAGTCGTCGCCCCGTTCGATGGCGCGCCGCCAGCCGTCGAGGAGGTCGTCGAAGTCGAGGAGGCGGCGTCGCTTCTTTTGTTCCTCGTAGCGGGTGTACACCTCGACCACCGTTGTCGGGTCGACTCCCGGTCGTCGGTCGCTTTCGGTCACCGCTGCCCGGTACGCCTCCGGAGAGATCTGTCTCGCTTTCGCCCACTCGATTTCTCCGACGACGTCGAGAGCGGTCGTCCCACCACGGCCGCCTCGCGGCAGAAGGTCGGCCACCAGTGGGACCTTGCGGTCGACGAGTTCCCACGGACGCTGTCCGCGGTCCGCCCACAGGTTGCGCAATTGGGCGTAGGCCACCGCGTGGAACGTCCCCGCCGCCAACTCGTCACGCAGGCCCAACTGGCGGAGGCGGGAACGCATCTCCCCGGCGGCCTTGCGGGTAAACGTCAGCGCCAGCACATGACGCGGATCGGCTTCACCGGTGGCGACACGGTGGGCGATACGTCTCGTGAGCACCCGGGTCTTGCCCGAGCCGGCACCCGCCAGAATCCGCAACGGCGCGGCCGTGGTCGTCACGGCGCGTCGCTGGAGACTGTCGAGGTCGGCCACGAGCCGGGCGGAGTCCACATGCTGACCTTACCGGTGGCTTCTGACATCGGTCCCGCCCGGTCGGCGCCCAGTGGGTACGGTTCAGGCCGTGCAGATTGATGCTGTCCGATTCGAGGAACTCGTCGTCGAGGCGCTCGACTCCATTCCTGACGACCTCGCTCGCCTGATGGACAACGTCGTGGTCACCATCGCCGACCGGGATGTCAGCGGCGGTCTTCTCGGTCTCTACGAGGGGATTCCCCTCACTGAGCGCGCCGCCGGATACGGGGATCTCGCCCTGCCTGACCGAATCACGATCTACCGGCTACCGATCTGTGAAATGTGCACCGACGAACACGAGGTCGTGCACCAGGTGCGTGTCACGGTCATCCACGAGGTCGCCCACCACTTCGGCATTGAGGACGACCGACTGACCGAGTTGGGCTGGGACTGACCCCTACCGTGACGTGTCGGTCCCCGCCGGACCGGCTCTTGGGCATAGGGTTTCAGCATGGCTTACCCCCCAGAGAACCTCCATCACGACGAGCAGTTGGTGTTGGACCTACGACCGCACTGGTGGACGTACACCCCTTCGTTGCTCGCACTCATCGCCGCAGTGGCCTTCGGGGTGTGGGTTCTCATTGCCACCGATAGCGATGCCATGCGCATCATCGCTGCACTCGTCGTACTCGTCTGTCTGGTCTGGTTTGTGGCTCGCTACGTGCAGTGGGCGACCACCGAACTGGTGCTCACCACCGATCGCCTGATCTACCGCTCGGGGGTGATCGCCAAAAGCGGGATCGAGATCCCCATCGACCGCATCAACACGATCTTTTTCAACCAGCGGATCTGGGAACGGCTGGTTGGGGTCGGGGATCTCACCGTGGAGTCGGCCTCGGCGACCGGCGCTCAGGAGTTCATGAACATGAAGCGCCCGGCTCGGATCCAAAACGAGATCTACATCCAAAAAGAAGAACTCGAGCATCGCCGCCGCCGCCGTGCTGCAGCTCCGCTGAGCGCTGAGGAGGGGAGCGGGGACGACGTTGCGGATCGCATCATGCAACTCAACGAACTGCGCGCTGCGGGAGCGATCAGTGAAGATGAGTACCAGACGAAAAAGGCGGAGTTGCTCAACCGGATGTGAGGCTCACCGTGGCGCCATCGGTGGCGGTAACCGGCCACACCCCAGGTGACGCCGCGAACGTCCCGGGCGTGGTGAACGCCACCACACATCCCCCGAACCCTGCTCCAGTGAGCCGTGCGCCGAACACCCCCGGGGTGGCGTCGAGTTCCGCAACCAAACGGTCCAACGTGGGGGTCGACACCTCAAAGTCGTCGCGCAGACTGGCGTGACTGGACCCCAACAACTCGCCGGCTGCAACCAGATCTGCTCGACGCAGGGCGTCGGCCATGCGCAACACCCGGGCGTTTTCGTTCACGACGTGTCGGGCCCGCTTCCGCAGCACCGCATCGGCCAATCGCTCGACGGCGTCAGGATCGGCGTGGCGTAGCGGACCGAGGTGTTCCGCTGCCCGCTCGCACTCGCTGCGCCGGTCGGCGTAGGCCGACCCGGCGAGGGTACGTGACTCCCCGGAGTGCAGCACCACGACCTCGAGATCGTCGGGGATGGCCACGAGATCGTCCACCGGTTCCGCGTTGCCGTCAGCCGAGAAGTCGATGAGGAGTGCGTGACCGGCGGTGCCGCAGGCGCTGGCCAACTGGTCAAGGAGTCCACAGGGCACACCCGACGCCGCCTGCTCCGCACGTTGACCCAGCCGGGCGAGATCTCCGGCACGCCCGCGAAACCCGATCGCCAGCGCCACCGCCAGCTCCAGGGCTGCACTCGAGGACAGTCCCGCCCCAACGGGCAGCGAACTGCTCACCGTCCCAACGGCGCCGTGCGCCTCGCCTCGGTGCGCCAGTTCGACG
>Ga0208084_1000231_pt1 | contig 14478 bp, 8 predicted proteins | sample LakMenEpi14Sep09_FD_150698 | JGI IMG/M metagenome (GOLD analysis project Ga0208084, IMG submission 150698) | Freshwater microbial communities from Lake Mendota, WI - 14SEP2009 deep hole epilimnion (SPAdes) | ecosystem: Environmental > Aquatic > Freshwater > Lentic | place: Lake Mendota, Madison... | reverse complement strand
ACTGTTCTACATTGAGTTGAAGTAGATGAAACAGCAAAGTTTACAATACTTCCTACATTACCATCACCACAGTTTGCCTGGATAGTTCCTTCAATGTTATAACAACCTGGTACACCAGCAATCGTAATTGGATTCTGGTTTTGTGTAACAGTATTCCAGTTAGTAGTACCTACAGGTCTCCACTTTACAATATAGCCACCAGAAGGTGGTATATCAGGAGTAGTAAATACTACAGTTAAAGTCTTAAATGTTGAACAAGGAAGAACAGACATGATTTATTTATTATACTGTGGTTCCAGTACCAGATACAGTCACAGGTGAACCAGCAAAAGCGGTAAAGGTCTGTGGTGTACCAGCCACTACATTAATTGTAAATATTTGATGATCACTTCCGGTTCCTCTAACTACTGTTGCACCACCAGACAAAGCTGTTGTTGGAGCAGCTGATACTACAAAACTTGTTGTGTTAGTAATCGAGGTTACTGTTGTGTTTGCAGCAAAAGCCCCAGTTCCAGATACTACAGTCATTACCATTCCTACCTGAAGACCAGTTGTTGATCCAACTGTAATAGTTGTACCAGAACCAGTAGCTCCAGCCGCAGAAGTATATACTGGTCCAAGACCAAGATATGTAACTACATAAGGAGGAATAGGAGCAGTAGTAGCTGTATTTGTTGCTGTATAGTTAACTAAAGCAATAGGTGAAGAGAGTAAAGAATTAATTCTTTTATGAAGTCTCAACAGAATTGTTTGAAGCCTATCACCATTAATAACAGTTAAAGCAGGAAGATTTGGACGTCTTCCTTTGTTGTTTGTAGCAATGTTTCCATATGCTACACACTGGCTATCTGCTAACTCTTCACAAAACTCACCACCTACACAATCAGGAAGGTTTAGAGCTGGCTCCGGAGGGCAAGTGCAACAAGGTTGACAAACTGGTGTATGTGTACATCCGCAAGACATGTGTTAAAATATTTTATTATGGTAGTGGTTGATCAGGATCTACTGAAGCAGTTACATCAGTTGGTGCATTACATGCAGGAGTAGCTGTTGTAGTTACATCTACAAAAGCACAATCTGTTTTAGTAAAAGAACCAGCAGTAACAATAACTCTAATTTTATAAGCTGTACTTTGAGTAAGTCCTGTAAATGTTCCAGATCTTGTAGTAGTTCCCGTTGGGGCCTGACTAGCAAGCTCCTGACTACCATCACTATTATATAGTTTTACTGTATAAGCAGTAATAGAACCTCCAAGTTCAGAAAAACTATAAGCAATACTTACGTCAGAAGGAGTAGCAGTTACAACCGGACAAGTAATCTTAATCTGTTGAGTAGCTGGACTACCCGTAGGTGTACCTCCTGCACAGTTAGTAATAACCCTAAAATCATAGATCTTATTATCCTCTAAACCAAGAATACTTGAAGTAGTAATATTACCAGCTACTGTCTCATGGGTAATCCATGTTGATGACGTTGCAAGTTTATACTGTACATTTTGTGTAGCAGCACCAGCTCCAGCAGTCCATGTAAGAGTTATATTCATTTTATGATAATGTTGCGGTTACACCAGTTATAACAGGACAAGGTACAGATACTGTTTTCTGAACATTCTTATTACATGTAGTTCCACTCTTAGTAATATTTGCATTAACAGTAATAGTGTAAGGCAATGAAGTATTAAGAGCCGATCCTACAACAGAAGATCCAGCAACAATAGCAGTATAAGGATTGGTATTAGCTGCTTCTGTTACAATATTAATTGTAAAGGTCTTAGTGACTGTACCATCTGTGATAGTAACAGTAGTTCCTTGTACAGCATTTGTAGCACCACTTGGAATTATAGTACCAGGATTAAAATCAAGGTATACTTCCTGACGTGATGCATTTGCTGAAGCATCATAGTTTAGTACAAACTGAGTACAGTCAACAGCTCCACAGCAGTTCTTAAGATCTGCTATTACAGCACGCATATCACAAACTGTGATCCAAAGATTCTGAAAAGCTTGTGCGGCATTTGTTACTGTGTTATTCCAGCCAGTAAGTCCTGACATGGTTCCTGCCTGACTAAGTGCATTAGAAGAGCCAAGGTTAGCACACTGCTGAGCCACCGCAGCTGTAATCTGAGTATTAGATCCTAATACCTGTCTTAATAAACAATACTCTTCTTCCAGTTTATCCAAAACTGTAGCCATGGCTGTAGGAACAGCAGGTAAAATACAGTTAGGAGTTACTTGAGGAAGAGATGGAGTACCTGCATTTTCAAGAGCAGTAATACGAGTATTATGACTAGCTAATGTATTTGTATGTGAAGTAACAGTTGCACTTAACGTACAAAACTGAGTAGCTAAACGAAGTGTATACTGATTATGAATTAGCTGGGTTATTGTTTGACCAGTATTTGGGTCTGTATATTGAAGACAAGTTGGTAAAGCAAGAGTAGGTTCTGTATAACCAACTGCACCACCCCCTCCACCTCCAGCTGGAATAAGATCTTCTAAACAGCAAATCTTCTTTATAATAAAGTCCAAGACTGCCGACAGGGTCTTAGTAGTTGGAGCAGGGCCCACGTTAGTGCAGAACGTAAGCAGACAAGATAGGTCCAGTTCGGACAAATCTAGCTCGTCTTTAATTAGACAAAGCTTCTCTGCTACCTTGTAGACTACAGAGGAAACAGTGTCACCGTTGCAGAGGTTAAGACAAGGAATATTAGGACCTTGCCATACGACACAGTCAGAGGATACAGGAATACAACCCTGCCCGGCAGTGTTGGACTTGGTAGGTAGCATAGGTTATTGGATATCAATCAGTTATTAACAATCAACTACGTTGTCAGCTCCAAAGAGCTCAATCAACTTAGCTTTTAGCTTAGCGTAGCCAAACTCAAATACGTCTTTGTCTTCTACAGAACTAAGATCAGGTACTGTTTTAGTAATAGTTTCCTCAACATCCTGCTCTTGCATTTCAGTACGAGTAACAGTTTGAGTTACTGTAGTAGAATTTCCATCTTCATCTACCGGACCAGGAATCTGAACTTCTTCAGTTACCTGTACAGGAACCATACGCTTTACAGTAATAGTTTCTGAAACCTGTTTAGTTAGAGGTACCCAAAGGCTTTCCCCAATTTGCTGATTACGAGACAAAAATCCTCCAAAAGGAGCGGTCATATTTGGACCAGAAGAGCTAGCATCAGCTTGAGATTGAAATAGTTCAATTCGTAAGTTTGCAGAACCAGATTTAGAGATCTGGTAGTCAGCAATGCGTACATAAGCCTCAGAGGTAATTCCTTTGTCTGTACCAATCTGAGATGTAATTTTAAGTGCCATAGAATATTATAAGTTTAAAGTTTACATGGTCTACAATATAATATACTGAATTTCTACAAGAAAAACAAAAAACCACCCCTAGTTAAAGAGGTGGTTTTGATATATATGGAGGGGTTTCGGGGAAAGCTACTTAGCTGGCATAGGAACCACAGGAGTATCCTCAACCTTGATCAACTTAAAAAAGGTAGCATAGTTCTCAGTTGTCTCCACCTTTTCAAAGTCTTCTAGCTTAAAAGGCTTGTACTCCAGGTCCTTTTCAGTCTGCAGAAGCTCATTAAACTCCTTTTCAAACTGCTGAAACTCTGGGTTAAGCTTTTTACGGGTAACTTCGTTTCCTTCTGAATCAGTGTCTTTTACAGGGTTTCCGTCAGCGTCCACCTCGTCAATGACCATAGGGATAGAGATACCACCACGCTCATCTTCTTTACCGTACTTTTTGATCAACTCATTTTTAAGCTCTTCTACAGATGCCTTTTCGGCAGCTACAGACTTGCCTAAACTGGTCAACCAGTACTTAGTAGTTAAAGGAAGTTTTTCCTGGATAAGGCCGGAAGAGATCTTCTCTCCAGTTCCTTGATTGGTAATACCGTTTAGTTCAGCATCCAGGTTATAGAACTCAAACAGTTTTAGGGTAATTTTTTCCATGGGTTTGTAGATTAATCTGTTACGAATATACAGAGTTCTACAAATTGTATACCAACTGACATTTCAACAGTTTGTGGATAACCAATCTGACTTTACTAGCCACCAAGTCTAGTAAGAGCTATATCTAAGATTTCGGCAAACTCTTCAGCAGTAGCTTCTAAAAACTGATTGGACTGAACTCTATTCATAGATTCATTATAGATACTTTCATTACGAATAGTAACTACTCTTGCTTGATCTATAGAAGAAAATACTTCAGTACAAGTAAAAGTCTCAGGTTTAAATCTGTAAAAATAGTTGTCATTTTTTTTAAAATATAGCATAAAATTTATAGTTTTTATAGTTCACATTTAGAACATACTCCTCCTCCACCACCATCACATCCACACTGGGTATCACAAGAACTTAAAATTTGAGTGTAAGTACCACAACAACCATCAGCGTATGTTCCATAACTAGCAGAGCCACTACAATATGCAAAGCCAATATATGTTCCGTATGCTGCACAGGTTGTAGTATTAGCTATGTTACTATATCCAGTATATTGATCAAGAGCACCTAAACATGTCTGCCTAGCCCTAAATAAATAAGTTGTTGAAGGGCTCAAGTTATAAATATACTTCTGTGAAACACATCCTTCATTAGCCTCTTGTGTCCAGCTAGCTCCACCGTTAGAGCTATAAAATACCTGTAATGAATTACAGTTTGTGGCAGTAATATCTAGAATAGCATAAGTACTACACCTGGTTACGTTAGTAATAGTAGGTGCAGTACATCCAACAGCAGAATGGTTATAACTATACCACTCACTCATAGCAGCAGGGTTGGCTGAGTTAGGTCTTGAGGTTGAATTAGTATTAATAGCTACATACCCTCCATTTTCTGCTGTATCTAGAGAAAAAGGTGACTGACTAGGTATGCCCAGTTCAGTCCTTATCTGACTCATTGATATTTGACCGCTACTTGGTAAGGCCATCTAACTTAGATTTTAGTTCTTCAATCTGAGTTTGCTGTTCTTTTATAGCTTCTATAAGAAGCGAAGTAAGGTTACCATAAGCTACAGAGTACATATCTTCTTCTGTTCCAACCACAACTTCTGGTAAAACTTTTAAAACTTCTTGCGCTATTACACCAGCATGACGTTTATTCTTATCTGCAGAATCAATCCTTGTAAATGTAACACCCCTAATAGCTCTTACTTTACTAACAGCGTCTTCAATAACTTCAATATTATCTTTAACCCTTATATCTGAATAAGCTACAATATCATTTTGTGCCCATATTGAAGTTGATCCCGAACCCAGTGTAACATTTATTGTTCCAGCAGCTACTACATATAATCCCCAATCACTCGTTTTGCCACTACCCCATAAGTTAGGATGAGCATAACCAATACCATACATGTTACTTAAAGAAGAGTCTGTAGGATTATATGAACTACCAATTGTATAAATAGGATTAGTATTAGCAGAGTTACCACCAATATTGTTATAAGAACCTTCTAAAAATCCTGCTGCATGAGCACTTCTTGCTATAGGACCATAAGCTTGCATTCTTCCACCATCTTCAACTCTAAGTCTCCAACTTCTACCACTAGTTAAAAAACCCATTGCAAAATCAGAAGCACAATGTATATAACCAACTGATGTTCCATCTGAACGCAAAAAGTTCAAAGAAGAGTCATTAGCACCAGAACGCATGTACATATCATTAGCGTTCTTAGGATATATATGCCACGCAGTTGCTGACCAGTATATGCCATTATTGTTAGTGTGGTTTCTAAACCAACCACCGGTTGTGTAAACATTACTACCGCTTAAATCAGAAGCAACAGTAACAGAAGCTGAGAAATATGCATTCTTTGATGTGTCTATACGAATAGCTACAGATGGAGAATCATATATATCGCCATAAGCTATTTTAAAATCACTAGTCTGACTACTATTAGTCATACCCATTGTCCATAATGGGGCACCTGTAAAGTTCCATGCTGTGCCAGGAGTAACTGTAGCTCCTGTTGTAAAATGTAATGCAGCCTGATTACCAGTTCCAGCTCTATTAATGAATAAACGAGCTGTACCTCCGCCATAACCAGCGTCAATATACATTTCAGGATTAGTACCTCTAAGTAAGAAATGAGCTGGGTTGTTTCCTGTTTGAATATTTAAGTTTCCAGAAAGTGTGCCTCCAGAAAGCGGTAGATAAGAACCAAGAGCAGAACTTGTTATATAACCTGGGCCATTAGTTAACTGGTTTAGGTTGGTCAAGTTTCCTTGATGCCACACTATACTATTATTAACATAAATGTCACTATTTCCATACCCTCTTATAGGATATTTTGAATTAATCTCAGAGCTTACAGTTCCACTATCATATGATCTTGGACTATAAGTTACGCCAGCACAAGAAGTCCAAGAAGACATATTTATGCTATACCCTTGTACTATACCACCAGGCCCGTGCAAGCGATAGTGAGCTCCACCAGATCCACCACCTCTTAACCAAACAATAAGACCCTCACAATGTGCTAGCTGCATACCAGCCACCATAGTAGTATATTGTTCAGCAAATTCTATGATACGGAAGGATTTATCATTACCCCCCCAAGCTATATCTCCTGCCCATTCAAAAGTAAAAGTTAATCCACCCTGGTGAGACCCTGTTCCAATAGGATTCCAAGGAGCTGTCCAAGAATAACCACGGCTGATAGAATATCTTTGGAAACCATAACCGTTATTATAGTTTTGAATTGTTACTGGATAGTATGTATTCTGATCACCATAAATGTAAAAGTCCACATAAGAGTCTCCTACATAGTTTCTAGGTGCCGCCCATGATGTATAGTTACTACTATCTAAAATACTGGCAGAAGTTCCGCCACCTTGACCATTCTTATTAACGTATCCGGTACCATTTTCCCACCTCATCTGCCATCCATACCCCTGACGATAAAATCCACTTTCGTTAGAATTTATCATCAAGCTAGTACCAGCAGCAGTAAAATAAATACCAGGCCAACCGTTACGAGAGCCTGTCATCTGAAGAGCACCGTAAGATCCAGTTGTGTTAGGTTGAATATGTCCGCCTTGACCACCACCTTCTATATACAAAGAACCTACATAGTCCACTGAGCCATAAAGCATGTTTAGACTCTTGTTATTATACATTTCTACGTAAGAGGAGTTAGTCATTCTCCAACCACCACCGTAAGATTCAAAGTATAAACCAGAAGTGCCACTTACTCTTAACCAACCACCATTAGCGTATATATCTCCACTAACGTGCATCTTATATGAAGGAGAGTTATTACCTACACCAACATTACCGCCACTCGGTCCTGTTAAGGCAACGTTTGCATTTGAAGACCAGTTTAAATATAGTATACCACCATTAGGACGATATACCTGATTATCTGTAAGTCTTAAATAATCTGCACCTGCTGATGTATAAACATCCATATAATATGCTGAACTAAAATAGTTAGCAAATACCCTATCATCAGCTGGATTTACATATACTCCTCCAGTACCATATACATTATTGCCACTGCCCCATAAAAGCTGATAGTTAGCATTAGAGTTATCATTATAGTTAATGGTTACTTGAGATGAAGTAGAAGCTGAACCAGCTGAAGCAGCATACCCATAATCACAAGTATATGGACCATCCATTGCCCCGCTATTTCCATAAGATGTAACTAAAGAGATACTCCATCCTGATCTCCAAGTGGTCCACGATGTGTTGCTGTAACCCATCATAAATTCAGACACCCATATCTGAGGGTAAGACCATGTAGTATTTGTATCACCTATCCATATACAACCATTTGTTCCATCATTACCATATCTAACATTTAAAGGTGAGTTAGAAGATCCATACTGAACCTGAAAACGGTTGTACATATAATTTGGATACATATGCCCACCGCAATGTATTTCATAACCGTTTCCTCTTTGACCGTATTCATAAATATGAATAACAAGTTTAAACATTCCATATACAGGTATACCTGATGGAAGAGTAATCTTAAATGCACCAGTTTCGGTACTGCCACCATTTGCTCTTGATGCTCCTCCTGGTGATTGAACTCCTAACAAACTATTACCACCATTAGTACTTAAACCTCCACTAGTATAAATAGAGTTTGCATCTAAAACATTTAGTCTAGATGTTGAAGCAAAGTCACCATAATACCCAGTGTTATCTGAATCATAAAAAATAGGAGCTCTAAAATCAGATGTTGCATAGCCCGTACCATGAACATGAAGTCTATATGAAGCAGAATCTGAACCAACACCAAAATTTCCTCTGCTATAAATATTATTTGCACTATACCAGTTTAGATATAAAGCGTATCCATCTTCACAGTCTATATGTAGATTACCGTTAGTAACAGCTACAGTAGCTGTAGAACCAACACGTCCATCAGTACCTACATATAAATATTTACCCCAAGTAGGATTTGGACCATGTAGTGCTCCACCACGTATTCTTAAAGCAGTGTTTGAAGTTGAGTTTAGATCCAAATAATATCCTGTATCATTAGAGTCGTAGAAGATAGGAGCACGCATGCTACTATTAGCTTGTGCATCACCACTCTGATTTACAGTAAATACATTAGATCCCCCGGAGTTTCTGTATATAAATAGGTCAGCTCCCTGAATATACCAGTGGTTAGAATGATATTGTATCTTACCACTAAACTCCCCATCCCATGCAGAAGAATCTGCTCTCCAAGAACCTACTGTTCTAATAGAAGTATTTGATGATGGATCTAAATAGTAACTTGTATTATTAGAGTCATAGAAGATGGGTGCACGAAGTGAATCCGCAGCCTGTAAATATCCTTCTGAGTATGTATACCCACTATAGAAAGTCATTCGGTTACTCCAGTTTCTAGTGATTCTAAAATCATAATCACCAGGAGAACCTACTCCAGGAAGCTGACCGGTATGAGAATGTAAAGCAGCATGGTAGTTATTCTGTCTATTTTCTACACGTATTATTGAGTGATTTACACCAGAAATATATAACGTCGTATCCCAACCACCAGGATTAGACCAGTTACTTCCTGAATCTCCAACATATAAATATCTTAGTCTAGAAGAACTATTAGGGTTTAGATGATATGCTCCATCATTGGTGTCATAAAAGATAGTACCATATATAGCACCGTCTGATCCAAAGTATTTACTGTTCCACCACTTATCTTCAGGTAGTAATGCATGATGAGTTCCATCACCATTATAGCTGCCACCATCATATCTAGCTTTAGGATTCCAAAGAATAACTCTATCATCCGATCCCCAAGCACCTCGTGGTCCCGCTACTATATAGTTTAGTTCACCATTACTACCTCTATTTCTACCTGCAAGTCTCCACATAGACTCACCAGATTCTTGAGCAGCATCAAACGTACCTATTCTCCAAGTATTATAGCTGCCTACATATCTTATCCATTGATGCCATGATCCCCAACCAGCTCCCTCACTAACTATGTAGTTATGATTATCAACAGTATTTTTAAATTTAATTACAGCCTGATTATTTTCTTGAGTATGAGAACCACCACCTACGTTCAACCTATAAAGTTTTGATTCACTATTAGGATCTACATAATATCCTGAATCATTTGAATCATAAAATATAGTTCCATATATTCTACCATCTGTATGAAGATAAAGGTTACCGTTCCACTCGTTAAGCTTTAAAAGCCCGGATGCATGGTACCCGTCAACAGTATCAGCGTTACCAGTAATACTAATTCCCCATGTACCACTATTTGTAACTATCTGAACACCATTTACAGTTGCTGTAGATCCTAATGTAATGTTTAAACCATTATCATCTCTATACCATTGTGGATTTCCACTTCCATCTGTACCAAAGTAAGCGTCTCTTACACCATCTGAACCAACAAAATTTATATAATTCCACTGATTTGTATCCCCAGCAGGAACCCTTAATACTATTTTTGGATCTGAAGTTGTTTCAACATATAATATACCAGTCATTGTACCCCCGGCTAATGGTAAAAAAGAGCCAGAAGACAAATAGCTATTAGTATCTATAACAATAGCTCCAGACGCATTAAGCTTTACAAATCCTGCTCCATAGTTAGAGAGGGTAACTGCACCGGTTGCACTTAGTGTACCATTGACTGATGTACTCTGTAATGAAGCCATATCTTAGTTTCTTTTTTCTAGTTCTTGTATTCTGGTTTTTAATTCCTTCACGGACTCTATCAATACTGCTGTAAGACGAGAATAGTGAATACCTACTGGCTCACCGTTATCGTCACACAATACAAACTCTGGGTAAACATCAAACACGTCTTCTGCTATCAGACCTATCTCTTTAGTAGATGATCCTTTCTTATTGTAGGATACGGGCTGAAGCTGGTCTACTTTTTCCAGAGCGGCTGTTACGGGAGCTATATTTTCTTTGTAGCGAAGAGCTGACTGCTCAGTTAATGTTCCTGATATTGTTAGGTTACCAGTTCTATCCAGTGTTAGTCTATTAGTATAGGTACCAGATCCATTGTTAGTATATACATATAATCCATTTCCTGTAGATAGTACTACTCTCTCATTATATCCAGTTACAACTTCAAAGTTATTACCTGGAACAGATAAAGTAAGTGCAGCTGTTGAGTTAGTTCCGGCATTCCATGAAATATATCCATTAGTAAAACCATTAACAGATGCTCCAGTAAATATTATTTGAGGATTTGTACTAGTATCACCTAATGCAATGTTTCCTCTAACGTCAAGTCTATAATTTGGAGAAGTTGTTCCAACCCCTAGATTACCAGTAGAGCCGGCTCCAGATGGCATCAAAGAAAAACTAGTATTAGTATACCAAGTAGAAACTGTACTAGACTGGAAAAACGCCATTACCTGTGTGCCATTACCTATAGCAAGATCGTTACCGCTATATCCTGAGCTACCTACTGATCCTATCTGTAATTTGTTAGCAGGATTTGAAACTGCAATACCAACATTACCTCCTAAGAAGTAAGAAGTATCGGTTGAATGTAGCCTTGAACTACCAAAGTTTACAGAGTAGCCACTAGTAATATTTACTTGATCATCTAAAGTAGTTTGTCCGTTTACATACAAAGTACTATTAAAGTAACCACTACCGCCTACATGAAGAGTATATGTTGGGTTTGGAGAATTAATACCAACATTACCATTAGTATCAATTACCATTCTTTTTGATCCGCCAAGGTTATGAGTAGTTGCGGTATGTGTCCAGAACTGAATTTCTGTTGCTGGGTTAGCTTCATATATACTACCACCTATTACAACAACATTACTGTTTATGTCTGAGTAAGCACCTATGATTGAAACACCTTGGGTTTGCGTATCCTGGTTATAATGAGTTCCTGTTAAATATGACCACTTGTTGCTACCATTACCAGTATTACCCATCAGAATATTACCACCACCCTGGTTGCCGTTACTCCTTACATTTATCCTTCCTGTAGTTGTATTACCTCTACTTGTTACTGTAGCTAATGTATCAGTTTCTGTATATGATGTTATCCAACCAGGATTAGTAGATACTGAACCATCAGCCATTAAAAACTGTGAGGAAGTACCACCTGATTTGACTAAAGATACAGCTGTCAATACTCCACCAGTTGTAACACTAAATGTATCAGTACCTACAGAGTTTGTCATGATCATGGAGAAGTTCTGATCTACTCTCCATCTATAGTTGCCAGCACCATTAGAAACACGTATAATGTTAGTAGTCCCTGCTGTATGTGACACATCAAGTATAGCTTGAGGTGCGTCTATATTAATACCTACTCTACCTCCACCTGAATCACTACCTTGCAAGATTAAATGTCCACCTGAAATCTGGTTAGCTATCTCAAAAGTATTACCAGCAACATTATAGATTATACTGGCTTTTCTATTAGCTGCAGAAGGTGTTATTGCAGCAGAGTTATAAAACGTTATCTGAGCAAAGTTGTCGGAAGCCAGCTGTAACTGACCAGCATATGATACGTTAGTTCTGCTTAAAGTAAGACTTGTTTGTGGAGTACTAGTACCTATACCAATATAACCACTATTTAATATACTAAGTGCTAAGGTTGCAGCAAAAACGTCATCATTAGAAGCGTTAACCCAAAAACGCATAGCAGCACTATAGTCATAAGCTATACCTGCCCACTTGCTTCCATTACTGTTAAAAATAAGTGCTGGATAGGTAGCTGCTAAAGTTGCTGTTCTATTCCAACTACCTGTTCCTGCTGGTCCACCTAAAACATGTAACGGTGTAGCTGGGCTAGTTGTACCTATTGCTACATAACCCCCTGCTGCATTAAGCAAAAGATCCATTGTAGAAGCCCCTGCTCTTGCTTGAATAGCAGCTTTACCACCTTGGGCTTCTATACATACATCATTAGCATTAGCTGCATATCTAAATGTAGCTATTTTAGCATTAAACGGAGAAGTATCTGCTGCTGAAACAAAGAAACCATTTTGATTATTAGTTGCAACAAGTTCTAGTTTATAAGAAGGAGTGGTTGTACCTATACCTACATTACCTTCTATAATAGCACCATTAGATGGCGGTGTTGTAAAGTAATTTGCTCCAATAGTAAGACCTGCCCTTATATGAGAAGTATATGTACTACCTCCTCTAACAACAAAAGCAAATCCTCCTGATGCTCCATCAACCCTTAGACCTTCACTTCCAGAAGCAGTAGATACAATATCAAGTTTAGCTCCTGGTGCAACAGTACCAACACCAACATAACCTGTTGGTAGCATTGTCATAAGGTGATTAAATGTACTATAAGCTTGAGTAGAACCATCAGTTCCACTTTGCTTACCGTAAAAGTCCATTATACCTTCACCACCATTTCTCTGCTTCATCACAAACATACCAGCAGAGGCTACTCCTGCATACTGAGGAGTATATGTATTAGTTTGACCTCCTGAATATGTTGCGTTGACAGTTATTTGAAATCCACTATTGTATCCAGTTAAAATAGTACCATAACCTTGTACAATTGATGAGTTAGCTGTAATAGTTCCGTTGAAAGTAACGTTAGTATTTGTACTTGCACCTCTACCAGTAACTGATGCAAGTGTGTCTGTTTCAGTATATCCAGTTATATATCCGGGACCGTTACTTAGCTGGTTTAAGTTAGTCAGGTTTCCTGAATGCCATACATTGTTTCCTTTATACTGAAATTGATTAATATTTACGTAAAGAAGTTCACTACCCGTAGTAGTAACTTTTAATCCTTCATCTCCGTTGTCAGTAAGAGCAATAAGTAGGTTAGATAATGCTCTACCACCACTTGCTCCGTCACCTGTAGATTCAAATATTATAGATGCACCATCTGTATTAGCTGCCCAAAAGAAACCTTCGCCTGCTCCAAATGTTGCCATTTTTGAAGCGGTTATAGCACCATTATTAATCTTAGCAGTAGTTACTGCATTGTTAGCAATAGTTGTTACTATAGATGTAGCTCCACTACCAGTAACATCACCACTTAAAGTAATGTTCTGGTTTCCGGTAATATAACCAGCTCCATTAGTAAGCTGATTAGTATTAGTAGGAATAGTAATAACTCCTGTAGTAGAATTGTACCCCCCGCTACCGGCAGTAAAACTTAAAGCTGCTCTTGCACGTGTGTCTGTGTAATACAGATTAGTGCCCTCACCAATATTAGTGGTAGTAAGAGTGATTATTCCAGTAAAACCATTTACAGAAGCTACTGCATCTGTAGTGTCAGACTTTTCCCAAACTGTTCCATTATAGATAACATAGTCACCTATATCAAAAGTTATAGATCCGCTACCCAGGTTTCTTGTACCTGCGGTTGATACACGATAAACATCTCCAGTATCACCAGTTCCATCAGCAAGAGTAGGACTATTTGTAGATGCATTCCAGGTTCCTTTATACTCCATTATAGAAGAAGGAAGCTGAGATACAGGTACTTTACCTGCACCATCCAAAGAAGCATATCCATTAGCCTGACCTTTCTGGCTAGCTAATTGAAACCTTGTATCGGATTCCGTTTCAGTATAATATCTGTCATCATGTGTATGAGAAGGTAAGTCACCAGATGCAAGAGATGCACCAACAGTAACCCGGCCTTTAGCATCAACGGTTACTTTTGTATAAGTACCAGCAGTAACACCTGAGTTTGCAAGAGTTAATGTGGTTGTAGATCCAGTAGTACCAGATCCAGTAACATCTCCAGTAAAAGTAAGTGATCCAGAAATACTTGCTGTTGTAACACCAGTAACCCGACCTTTGGCATCAACGGTAATTACTGGTACAGCGGTAGAAGAACCATAAGTTCCTGCAACTACTCCTGAGTTTGCTAATGTAACAGCAATAGAAGTAGTACCTGATCCGGTTGCGTCACCAGAAAGAGTAATTGTTTGGTTGCCAGATATACCGCCTATATCAGACAGCAACTGAGTACCAGTGCGGTATTTTACTACCCCAGATTCAACTACTATAAATCTGT
>Ga0208084_1000204_pt1 | contig 15555 bp, 22 predicted proteins | sample LakMenEpi14Sep09_FD_150698 | JGI IMG/M metagenome (GOLD analysis project Ga0208084, IMG submission 150698) | Freshwater microbial communities from Lake Mendota, WI - 14SEP2009 deep hole epilimnion (SPAdes) | ecosystem: Environmental > Aquatic > Freshwater > Lentic | place: Lake Mendota, Madison... | reverse complement strand
TGAGGAGGCAGTGATGAGACTTGAGTATATTCTTTTAAAAATTCTGAAAATTTAAGCATGGCTACTATTATTTATGAAGGTTAGCTTTCGTGGAATATCCCTGAAACACTTAGACAGATATTGGGATAAAGTGTCTGCTTCTTTTAGTACTGGTGTAAATTTAGATCTCGGAGCAGAATAAAATTCAGAAATATATTTTTGTTTTTCTTTAAACTGTTTCTTTTTTTCTTGAGCCTTAAGTTCTTCTTCTAGTTTTTGTTTTTGTAGTTTTAGATCTTGCAATTCAACAGCAGGATCCACTGGAGTCTTCTTTAAGAAACGAGTAATAAAACTTTTATTTACATGTTCGCCCATACTGGTATTTATTCGCTTGATTAGAGGTTAGTGTGGTAGTATAATATTACTATGTCAAAAGATATTTTAGAAGAAAAAATATACGAATTTGGCTATGTTCAATATCGCCTCGGTCGCCTTGAGACTGATGGCAAAGAATCACAAAAAGAATATAACCAACTTACAAAGAAAAAAGAAGAACTCACCAAGTTTTTTGGTGAGTTCTTCGAAAGTTCTATTAAGAAATTTAATGTTTAACGACGACGACGGGTCAAGCCAGTTGGGGCAGAGGGACCTGCACTTTGTGGGCCGAATTGGCTGAGGTACTGGTTAACAGCAGCCATGTTGCCAGCGCCAAGGAGTTGACCAAGTTGAGCACCGCTAAAAGCGCCACCTGTAGTGGGAGCGCTACCGCCAGCGAAACCAGCAGCTTGAGGTCTGTTTGCCATAGGTCCAGCGGCTTCAGCACCAGCAGGGGCGTTTACGCCGAGGCTAGCCATGATTGCTGACATTGCAGCGGGGTTGTTGCCGTAGAATTGGGCAAGATACTGATAAACAGCGCTCATGTCACCAGCGGCGAGAAGATTGCCAAGAACGGCACCGCTGTATTGACCACCTGTGGGGGCGGAACCACCAGCTGAGCCAGCAGCGCCATACTCATTGGCTTCGGCGCTACCACCAACGGAGAACCCACCACCAACGGTGGGACCACCAGCGGCTTCAGCGAGCCATTGAATGCGGTTGTTTAGAAAATTGATTTGCTCTTGAAGTTGTGAGCAACGATTTTTGTAGTACTGTGTTAGATAGTGCATTGTGTTCCTTTATTAATAAAGTTCCTGTGATATTATTTATATTTAATAATCTTTGGTCCCATCTTGGAATATTTTTTATCCAAGATAACACCAATTTTTGAGGTGTCCATTCCGTCATAACGACCGATTGGGTTTTGAGCTACTCTACCCAGTTTCATTGGTGCTAGTTCGTTGTTGATTTTATTACGAACATATTTTCCAACGGCTCTATTTACTTGTTGCCAACTGGGAAGATCGCTTTCTCCAGTTTCATCAAATTTTTCTACATCATTTCCATTTTCATCTTTTACAAATTTATCTTCGTCTGCAACATTGGTTGCCATAAAATTTGATACAAAGCGGGCTACTGTCGGATTAACGGCGATACCGAAACCAAATCCAGTAGATGGTCCTTTAAATCCTTTACCGGCTGAGTTCTTTGTAACTACGTTTGAAAATACATTTTGGTCAAAGCTAACGCCTGCCACGTCAGAATCACCAACGCTCTCAACACCTCCCGGTCCTGCAGCATATTCTACCAAATATTTTGATATTTGATTTAACTTTTTCATGCTAATCTTCGTGTAGCGTTTCCTCGGGTATTAAAAGTTCTTGCAGCGGCTGTTACTGTTCTGCCACGCAATGGTCTTTGAACAAAAGGAGTGGCAGTTGGTTGTGGTAGCGCTCTGTTTCTTTCACTTGGACCACCGGTTTGCTGCTCATTGTCAAAATCATCAATAGAGCCCGTAGCATTCATTCCACCAGTATTTACGGCTGGTGCGGCTTGTGGTCTTGCCGGAGTAATAGTTGCTCCCAGTGGCTGTCTCGGTGCTGCTACTGGTGCTGTCGGTGACACCCGTCCTGTTAGTGGCTGAGCATTCATTGTGCTTGCTCGTTGGGTTACCTGACCACCTAAATTTCTCTGTGCTGGGGGAGGTGAATATGATCGGCTTCCCACACCAGTGTAAGTAGATGATTGATCTCCGGTTGCTTGTAATAGTTCGGGAGGTTGTGCAAAATCAACACTACCTGCTCCAGTGTATCTTGGGCGAGCTGGTGGTTCAGCAGGAGGTGCCTGTATCAATGAAGGAGCTTCGGGTGGGGTACCTTCTGCTCTACGAAGCAGTTGAGGAGTATTTGTAGTGGGTGCTTGTTCGGGACGTGCAAGCAGTGATGGAGTTCCTACTTTTCCGGGTTGAGCGGCTCTGCGTTCAAATGCTTGTCTTTCAGCTTCCGATGCTCTGCGTGCATTTTCCGCAGACACTCCAGCAGCCATGTCCTTTGCTACACCCGAAACAAATCCTGGTTGGGCCTGAGTTCGTTCAATTTCACCACGGACTTCAGCTTGGCGTTGCGCTGGGGTCAGATTTCTATAACGATCCAATTCAATCTGTGAAGCATCTACAGCTCTATCTGCCGCACCTGATCGTTGAGCCATATCTGCATTTTGTGCAGAGTAAGCTTGGTTCATTGCATCAGCAGTCTGAGCAGCTTGCTGAGCTGATTGTGAAACGCGCCCAACTGCAAAGTTACTGGCTGCTCCGCGAACAAGATTTGAATCGTCTTTGTTGAGTGCATTATAATCACGACCATACCGTTCTTTGAACTGGTTAAAGGTCATGCTAGTGCCTTGAATTTTATTATCTCCGCGACGGTCAATGGTAGCAACTCCACCACCCGGTCCATAGCGTTTTTCAGCTTCGGCAGACAAAGCAGCAGCACCTGCGCGTGTTCTTTCTGCTCTTGCAGCCTTGTCAGCAGGAGTCATAAATCGTTCTTTGGTGTCAGAAGCAACCATGCGATTGATGTCGTCATCTGAGAATTTAGTACCTTTCAGTGCTCTTTCGGCTCTTAGCTTGTTAACAGCAATCTGTGATCTACCAGAAGCTGATTGCTTTGACATATCAATTGCACTAATACGAGCAAGATTTTCTTCTGCTTCATCTCTGGCTTGTTGGTTTCTGCGAGCATAGTATTTTGTTCTTGCTGTTGCAAAATCTTCTTTACTAGTATCTGGAGCAGCCGGAACTGGAACTGGAGCTGGTGTAGGAGCGGGGTTTGGCTGTGGTGGCATCACTCCAGTTGGAGTTGGTGCAAATCCTTGCCCGGGAGTTCTATTTGGTTGACGCGGAGAACCGTCCGGATTTAAAATATTATAAGGGTCTGCGGGGGTTGGTAGTGTTGTATCTGGATATTGGTTTGGGTCTGAAACTAGATTTGGTGGAGTAGAGGGAGGAGTTGGTTGAGGATATTGACCCGGATCAGCTAAAAGAGTTGGGGGAATTCCTGTTCCATCGGGAGAGCCTGAGATTGGAGTTCCAAATTCATCAACATAACTTCCGTCAGGCATTCTGTAGCTTTGACCCCGTCTATTGGGAGCTTCCATCAGCGATAATAAATTTTTTAATTTATTTGCTTTAATGCTTAAATCATCTGCCTTGTGCTTGTAGTAGCCTGTCATGTTATCCATGAATGATCCTCAATAAAACTATTTAGATGCTTGACTTTGTGCCAAAATATGATAAAATATGCATATGACACGCAAACCCAAACTACCACCAGAGTATGCAGAGTTCAAAGAATCTGTAGAAAAATTTGGACTTAAAGTCATTTTAAACTGCATTGGCAAGAACTGGGAAGCCACTGTAATTAAAAATAAACATTGCATTTGGCACAATGGTATGATAACATATGACATACCACTAGATGCTTTTTGGACTTCCAAAGCATGGAAATCTTTAGGACTTTCAAATGAAATCAATCAATAAACATGTTCTTTCGGTCATCATAGCATTTACTTTGTTGTGGGATTCTTTTAAGAGATTTATCAAGAGTTAAGCGGGTTTCGTATAATGGCCATTACGCAGGTTTTCCAAACCTGTCATGGGAGTTCGATCCTCCCAACCCGCATTCGGAGAATTTTATGCCTAACACTGTGAATACTTGCAGCGCAATCCATACCACCATTGGTGAGATGTTCGTCATTTCCATTCAGCCCTCTTATGAACACAAAGGAATGTTTGATCTAATGATTGAAGGGGAAGGAAAAAATACAGTTTTTATAACAGGTACGAAAGAAGATCTGTCTAGAATTGGATTCAGCATGATGCGTTGTATAAACAACGCCTCCTAAAAGCACTTAAGGCTCCTTTCGGAGCCTTTTGTGTTATTAGTCTTTCTTTTTTGACATCTTTCGGAGTGTCATGGCAAGTCTGGCTCTTCGGCCCAACTTGCCACCCTTGTGGGAAGCTTTCTCAAGCTTGCCCTCGGGAATCTTTTCGCCCTTTTTGACTTTAAGAGCCTTGTGAAGTGCTCCGGGCTTCTTGATAGCTTTTTGAATCCACTTTTTATCCTTTGCCTCGGCGAGGAGCATATCCTCGGAGACTGGGTCAATGTATTCTACAATTTCGTCGTAAATTTCCAAAGCTTCACTGAGCTCAGCAATTTCTTCGGTAAGCTCTTGTATCTGACGACGATATTGTTGAATGAATGGATCCATTACAATATTATTTAGAATAGCTAAATAATCATACAATGGATTCAGTGGAAGATTATTACAGAAGATTGGTGCAGGTATCGTTTACTTCAACGACTGTTATAGACTATCCTAACATGAAAGGATTTTTATTACAGGTCGGGAATGATATGTTTGCAACCGCTGCTACAGTTACACTTACCTGTATGGATACTCTAGGCAATACTTACAATATTGTCCATAGCAATTTTAGCACCTTAAATCCAATGATGTTTGAAACAAATTTAGCTACTGGAATAAATTATTTGGAAGAAAATAATGTTACAGCTTTTACAAATGCATATTTTTATCCTCTCAACCTAGTAAACATTAACGCATTATATATTGATGATCCAGCGTCACCTTGTATTGCATATCTGCTTTTTTAAGGACCAATTACCATGAGAACATATCGTAGAGTACAATCACTTGCAATAAGCACAGGAAGCCCAAACAATAAAGGTGTTTTAGTAAAAATCGTTACTACCACTACAACCGTTACATTTACTTGCTTAGATCCAAATGGAAACGACGTATCAGTCGCCTTATCACTTGGTGTTGGAAACAACATTATTCCTTTTTATGTAAAAAGTTGGACTTCAGCATCACCAGCAAACGTTACTGTTTGGGCTCTTAACTAATTGACATTTAGTGCAGTTGTGATATAATATGCATATGGAAGGTCAGCACGGTGCTGGTAAAGGCGATAGATATCGCAGTGTGAACTATGAAAACTGGTCTAAAAACTGGGATTCGATTTTTAAAAAGAAAACTGATGCAACAGACAGAACATCCAATTGTAGCAAGAATGCTAAGTCGGTATCACGTAGAGCGCCTCGTCCGAAAGGTTGATGCAAATACGTACACCATCGAAGGAGAAAGCACCTTCACTCGCGGTACTACCGATGGAACTATGGCAGACTTTGAAGGTGGGCCATACATCGAAACCAATCTTCCGGCAAGACTTGCAGATATCCCAGACAATAGATTGGTGGAATCTGTTAAGTTCTTGCAGTGTGATCGCGCTGGTTATGCAAAAGTTGAAATAAAACTTCGACCCAAACCTTAAATTAAATTCTTCATAAAGCTGTGTGGGGATAACTGATACCCTAGCAGCAATCAGCGGTGGGGCGCGAATACCGTAGAAGAACGCGCAGGGCTAGTACTATACTTCCCAGACCTTGATCAGGGCTGGAAAAAGGATTCAATGCCCGACTTTAGCGAGTTTACTCAAGCGGTCAACGAGGGCAGACTGTAAATCTGCTGGCATTGCCTACGAAGGTTCGAATCCTTCAGCTCGCATTATGCACAATGTGAACATACCACATTTTTATTGTTATCTTCGTAAAGAGCACATGTACCAACATGACCAGCATAAGGGAGAATTTGACAAGGTTTTAGTATTTGGCGCACAGTCTTGCGCTGGATATGCCATGACCTTTCATGTCATGACTGACTATGGAATCGTTCGTAGCAGAGTCCCTATTCATATGCTATGCTGGAAGCCAGAGGCTCCTTTGATGCCCCTAGATCACCTGCAACTTTGGGATTGTTTCCATGAAAATGTATCCACGGTTGAATATGATGCTCTTTTTGATTGCAGAGCAAAAGTTGTTCTGAAAGACAAGACCGAGCACTGGGGCGATTATGTAATGACCTTTGATTGGTATAGAAATGCCTATTCAGAGGAACCTACGCAATATAAGTGCCTTCATATGATTGCGCTGGACAACGGAAACTATACACTCCAGCCAAATAACAGAATATTTTGGAAAAACATGTCGTTTGTTACAAAGCCCTTCCCAGAAAAACCTGATTTCAAGGTTGACAATAAGGCGTGGAAGTGCGAAGGTGAAAGTGATCGTTGGATCATTGATGACCACGATGACAATTATTACTATGATATAAAACCGACTAAATAATTTTACGCGTAGACAGCGTCAGGCTGCTAGGGTTGCTTTGATCAAAGCAATCTGATACAGAGCAATAGAGGTGCAAGTCCTCCACTACGCTTTTGGTATTGTTGATATTGGATTGAAATGCGTACAAGACGGGGGTTCGAATCCCCCCGACTCCATTAGCCTAAGTCAGAGAATCTGCAATCCTCTGAAAACGGCGAGCCAAGTCCTCGTAGCAGCGGGGCATTTCCCGAAGTCCTAGGCTTCGGGTCACGGGGTCGAAAGGAATCGATTGGCGCAAAGTAATGAAGAAGGAGATACCCGACACGGGTAACAAGTGTCGTAAATAAACAGTTGCAAAAAATAATTGCTAACGAATTAGCAATAGCTGCTTAAAGCAGTGGGGTTTCCCGGTTTTCCCGCATCTGAAAAACCGGGGTTTTTATTTCATAAATATTTGACAACGTATGTCGGATAATGTATAATATAGTTTTAAAGGTGATGTATGCCAAATTCTAAACAAAGAGTTACAGCAAGAAAACACAAGAAGCGTAACGAACGGCTCAAGAGAAACCGAGCCAAAAGTATGATGGAAGCCAAGAAATCCACGCTCGTTGCATTGGATAAGATTGGATGTCTTCCCATCTCTGTCAAGGAATCTAGATTATGAAGAAAGCAATGAAGACCATGGAACTTCCAGAAGTTCGTTCCAAGTATGGTCAGATAGAATGTTTTTTCACTTATTACGATGGTGATAACAGCAGCTTTGATTTTTATGGAACATCTTTAGATGGAACCGAGATCAGAATCACTATTGGTGGTTGCCCAGCATGGATTAAGAGCTTTTCCTTTGGCGTAAACCACGCACTTACACTAGAAGATGCCGTCAATCAACACATTCGTTATTTGTCCGCAACATCGTCTGACGGACGTGTAATGTATGAAAACTTTTTCGATACAACCCAGAAAGAAACACATGGATAAACCAAACAATTATGACCCAAGTTCTTGGTTCAACGACTGGAGCAAATACAATAAGCGAGTGCCAAAGCACCGTCTGTCAGAATATTTAAAGGATGATGAAATGCAGTTTTCAGAAAATTTTGATGAGTTTTTTAAGAAGGCCAAAGAGAACATGAGTAACGAAGATTGGGATAGATTCATGAAAAACATGCAAAAGAAAGCTGCAAAGGGTCCAGCACCTTCTGGTATGGTAATCATGTTTGAGGACGATTACGAGAATCTTATTGAAATGAGAGGGTTATTTAAGAACACCAATCGTCCTGAGTACGTCGAAACAATCAATAAGATTATTGGAACAGTTAAACCATCGGAGGGAATGTAATGTCATATCAGCCCGGTGATGCATATCGTAGAGGTTGGGGGGATCGAACTGCTGGCTATCAAGCTAACCACTCTTGCTTCGTTGGAATCCTGCATGAGGAATACATGAAGGGTTTTAATGATTGCCATCAGCATATCGTGGAAAACGAAAAGAGAACAAAGACCGGTAGTCTTTTAAATGGACATCCTTTCTACAAGGAAGCCCATGAAAACTCTTCTCAGGTGTTCCTGAGCGATTAAGATTTCTTCTTTTTCATTGGCATTTTCAGCATGTAAGGTGGCTGCTGATTATTGCCGATAACAAAAACCTGCTTGTTTGAAGAACGTTCACTCAAACGATTGAAATACTTCTTCAGAGCAGGTTTTGTTAATTGCGTTGAATCAAATTCCCCGCTGGGAGTCGTAGCCCGTGTTATTTCTTCGTAGTCCATTGGATCTACTTGAAGAGTGACATAAGGGCTAGGTGGCTGCGCTGGTGGTGCAATTTGTTCTACTACAGTGATCTGTGTAGAGTCTCTGCGTACTTTATCTTTGCTTCTCTTTTTATATCTAAATTTCATCGGTTTGTCGTAAGAAGCAATACCGCCTTGAAAAGTATTAGATGTTGCGCTGGAAAGTCCACCTTCTGCTCCAGACATCATTCCCATTCCTAAATCTTCTGTAATATAACGAACTGTAGCTTCTTCCAGAAGATAATCCAAATAGCTAATGTCACCATTTGTACGTTCAAAGACATACTGTTCTACAATGACATTCACATCACTTCGATGAATCCCCATCTTAGAAAATTCTTCATTGAATATTTTTAAAGTTCCTGCCAGTGTGGAAAGATAAAATTTATTCTGTCCGGGTAGTAACTCCTCAAATAGTTTTTTTACTCGGAGTGCAATATATTCCAACCCGTCTAGGTCGCCACCTTTATTGAGAAAGCGCCCCTGTTCATTGATTAACCCTTTACGGTATGCATCATATTGAGTATATGGCTTGCTGAGCAATTCAGCAAACTTATACACTGTGTTGGGCTTGATCATTAAGTTTAAAGGATTGTTCATTTGTCGGTAATCTGTCCTAGTTTGCGATCTATTCTTGGATCTGTGTGCAGTTTCTCAAATCCTATGGTTTTCATTACCTTCGCATCAAACTCCATGTAGACCATAAAACTTTTTAAGTAACTGTGGAACTTCTCTTCATGCTTCATCACTAAAAGTTTTGCCGTAGCTTCGCCACCAAACACATTCTGCAAAACAATTAAATGATTAAGAATCAATCTTTCTTTTATAGACTTCAGTGTCTTTGCTTTATGAAATCTATACAACAGTCTTTTAACATATTTGATGCGTTTGAGATCTTCTAAAAATTCACTGTATGAAGCGCAGCTTGGATTAAAATAATGTTTCTTCGCGTATGCCACGAATATGTCATCATTTTCTTCTTCCATTAGCCTTTTTCGGTTAGTGCTGGCAACCACAGTCAACTTCTTCACCGTTTCGTACTACTTTCATATCAAACTTGACAAGATAATTAGGTGTTTTGGCAACCATTATTACCAAGTTGTAATCAAACGCTGGTTCCAAACCGGCTGTTGAACTGAACGGTTCCTTTGTTAAGTCCGTCATGAGATTTTTCGCAACGCCGAAAACGCCAAGAGCCGGGGAACCATATTGATAGAGTTTGAGGATGTTAACTCCGGGGGCCAGTTTAGTGGGCTTGAAGTCAAGACCGATGATGTTTAACTTATTCTTGATTACGTTAAGTGCACCATCTGGATCCAAGAATTCTTTGCCACTGTATGCATGGAGGAATGCATTTACGCGATCCAACATAGCGTCATTTTCAAGGCGGTGAGTTCCATAATCGCTGATAGCGGAAATATTTGTTCCGCGTGGATCGCCACCTTGAAGGCTTCCGCCTTCAGTGTGCTCTCCTGATTCTTGTAACTTTTGAAGTTTACGATTGAGTTCTTTGAATTTCATAAATTGTTCCTATTGTATTTATTTGTTAAAAAACTGCTTTAGATAAGTGATGGTTTGCTTTATGCCGTTCTTTTCGGCATCGATTGTATTTTCCATCGAAGAAATTGAAGCAGCGGGATTGATTTTGGATTCTTTTAGAATGTTCTCAGCAAAGCTTTCAGCAACTTTTTTCCATTTGCCTTTCTTTTTTTTGTAGCACTTTGAAGCCCAAGCATTGGCATATGCGCTAGGATATACTTCAAACTTACTCTTTGCTTGTGCAATGCAAGACTGCCACTTCTTGGGGTTCTTTGCCTTGTTTTTAGCCTCGGTTAAGTTATCTTCTTTCAACATAGAAGTGACCGATTGTCTGCTCCAAGTCTTGCAGGCCCAGTATCTGGCTTTCCAGCGAGGTCCAGGATTGTCACAGTTATGGCGAGCGCGGAAGTTACGTCTGCGAGCAGGATCGTCTCGCTTGATTTCCATGTTTGGGTCACCAAAGTTTACCTTAACAACATTGCCTTTGTCGTTCTTTACGTAAACTTTATATTTCTTAACATCACCACGCATGATCTTGTTGAGCTTCACCTTCTTACTTCCTGCCTCAGCAGCCTCCTCTAGCTCACCCCATTCATTAATCATGTTTGAAGGAGCCTCCCCGTAAAGCCCATACTCTTCGTTGAGCTTAAAGGTAACAAGAGCATCTACATCTTCAACGATGGTGCTAAGGCCGGATACGTTGACGTAAGCAGTATTGTTTACAATTTCAACGTCATTGACTTCAAAAAGATTGCCTTTCTTGTCAATAATAATGTCATATGGTTCAAACTCAGCAGCTTGAATTGCTGGAAATTTCATTTTGATTCCAGCAAATCCCTCTACGATAAATGTATCTGGCATATATTGTTCCTCTACTTTGTTTGCAGCTCCGGTCTCTACAAAGATTGGTTTCTTACCTTTGGGTCCGGCTCCCTTGGTTCCTCTTCCGCTGGCATTTTGTGCAGATCTTTTACGTTTTACAAACTTAGAAATTCCTGCTTTACCGAGTTTTTTGGCTTTTTGCTTACTAAGACAAGCAGCATAAGGTGCTCCTTCTTTAGAGTCACCACATTTACCTACTCGCTTGCCAGTAGAATCATAACGATCCCATCCCGGACCACCGCCTGCAGATTCCCGGTTGAACCATTTACCTAGTCCAGAATCACTGTAGACCTTCTCACTCAATAAATTTTTATATTCATCTTTCCAGTTCATTCATCTGTCCTTGGTTTGTCTGCGGGTTGACCTTTATATTTACCATTGTCAGAACGGTTCTCACCGCGATCTCTTACCCGTAAATTCTTACGAGCACTGGTTCCACCATTGCGCAAAGGCTTTTTGTGGTCTACATCTTTGCCGTCACCTTTGTGTACTTTGCCTTCATCTTCCATGTCGCGGCGAGCTTGAACGCGCTTTGCACGCTTTTTAATTTGAGATGGCTTGCCGTGGAACAGTTTATACTCTCTTTTGTAATTGCGCTTTCTTTTCTTTGATTCTTCTATGTACTCTATGCACTCTGACAACGCCGATGGTCTGGATGCAATTGCTTCTGCTACAACATTTACCAATTGACCCAAGATGGAAGTAGCTTCATGTAATGACATCTTCCTGCTAGCAACAATTGATTCTGCTTGATCAAAATTAATTATTTTTGTAAAGTATATGGCTCGCAAAACATCATTGTTTTCCATGCTTTCCAAAAGAATATCATTGGCTGCTAGATAAGATTCTTCTATTTTTGCAGCAACAAGTTCTTGATCGCGGATTACTGGAATTTTAAACTTTTTGCCTTGAACATTTATATAATTGTACTCTACTCCGTGAATGTCTTTTGGCTTAACTCCCGGCAACAGGCTGACATTCATGTCAAAGTTGTAGTTTTTAATGAGTGTATTTGCTAAAACTTCAATCGGAGATGCACCAACTGGGGTGAGGACCGAGGCAATTAAATCGCGAATTTGTTGATTCGGATCCATTGGCATGACTTGAGCCTGCTCAATCATTACTTTAAACTTATTAATATCGTGATTTTTGCCTTTGTCCTTGCCATTTGCCTTTGAAATATTAATGTCACTGTTACTAGAGACTGAGGAGAAATACTCATCACTCATTGGGAAAATACCATCACTAGTAACCAAGTGAGATGGGGTAGACTCTGGATCAGCTGAACCATCACCCCGAATTTGATTGGATACAGCAGCCTTTACAAAGGAACGCATGAATGGAGCTTTTTTGCCTTTCTCTTGCGCAATAAATCGATCTACGACTCTTTCCATGTCGCTTTCAAACTTCTTATAAGAAATTGCAGGATTTAATTCTCCACTTGGCATTACCATTGGTCCTAAGTTTTGACCGGTAGCAGAGATAACTGGCTCATTCTGCATAAATGCAAATACGTTTGGATCCTTTGACAGTTGCTCAAATGAGGAATCGCTGATCAGACCAGTTGGCGCCATAGCCATCATATCATTCACTGTGCTGATGGCTTCTCGGTAGATTGGATCTCTTTCTGCCAAGCTAGGATCCTGCATGGTTTGAACCAAGCTACGTTGAATGTTTTTCTTTACTTCTTTGCCTTGTTGAGTAGGATCACCGCTGGACAAAGAAATTTCACCCTGTGCATTTACGGCAAATTTTATTCCACCACACTTGAAGTCTGTCTTACCTTCGGCAGAAACACCAGCAAGACCAGCTTCTGAAGCAGAAACCATAAGTTGTAGACACTCGTCCCCAACTTGTGACAAAATCTTTTTGGCTTGTTCAAAGGCTTCACGACCGAATTGAGTAAACAATCCATTCTTCAAGTTAGTTACGAAAGACAGCTCTTGGTCAGAAGCACCAGCCTTAATCCGAGACATCATGATCAAAGCATTCTTAACTTGTTCGTTAAAAGGAAGATCTACTTTTGTAATACCAAATTTATTTGCAACCGTTTCGAATGTGAGGTTATCAAAGTCCTCAGCATCCATTGGATCTCGGTTTTGCAAAAAGTACTCTTGGCGTAATTCGAATGGAATAGAACCAAGTTGCCCAGCTTCCATTCCAGACATGCTAGCGAGCAGGTCTTGGATGGACATCTTCTTAGGCTTAACAAACTTTGGCTCTTCTACCTCGGGACCTGGCTCCCCACCCTCTTCGCCTTCTGCTGCCTTTACCTCGTCAGAAGCTCGTTTACGTTCTTGGGCTTCTGCCTTCTTCTTTAGGTCGCCGAAGAGTTGCTGTGATGCTTGAGTCTGAATGAAGGTTTCATCTTTGGTGTATGCCTTAGCATCCTCAATCGACAGATCTTTTTCTGGATTGATAAGTTCGTGGTAATTTGGATTATACGAATCTTTGTAAATTAGCTCGGTAGCACCTTCACCTGTACGGACAGCTATAACCTGTGTAATTAATTCAGCAGAGGATAGCTGACTCTTTTTTGGTTTGGATGCACGCTCTGCACGCTTACGGGCAGCATCACGACTACGCTTATCTGTCGCGGAAGACATTTTAGTCTCCTTACGGAGACTTGTGCCTGTGTCTATCGGCTCATTTGAGGTCGCTTCAAAGATGTATTTTAAGATTTTTGATGTAAAGTCCATTGGTCATAATATTTAGGTTTCCTTCTTGGAAACTTTCTTTTTGACCTTAGTGACTGCCGGGGGAGCTTCAGTGGAGGTGGCAAGCGTCCATTCTTTGTAGAATTTCTTTTTACCTTGTGCTAAATTGTACAGTTCTTTGAAGTCACCATCAATTTTTTTGGCAAAGTCCGGAATATTGGTAACTAGCACAATTTCATTGGTTAGCCAGTTTTTGAAGATTGCTGTCTGGTATACAACCTCATATTTTGGTTTGTTGTCCGGGTTTTCGCCTATATTCTTGTGTGATCCGGGACCATCTTTCACAGGACGAACCTCTACTGGCACCCACCCCTTGTAGCTCTTGCGCTTACCGTTCATGATCTCACATATCTTTACAATGGATAGATCATGCTTTCGGCAGAACTCACTCATATTTTCAAAGAATACCTTTTCTCCGGTATCTTGTCGCATTAGCCAGTATCCGTTTTTTACCAAAAATTCGCTTCGCCATAGCCATTCACCGCGGTCATTCTGGTAAAACATACCGCCATTTGCGTTTACAAACTGTTCTCGGTGCAAAGATGAACGAGAATTTTCGTTCATCATAAACCATAATTTTGTGTTACGTTTGTTTACTCTTTCCGCAATATCAACTATTCGCTCTTTGTGCATTGACGTGGTCCTTATATTTGTGTATAATGTCGCTTAGTTTTTTGACATAATTGATGGGCTTATCGATAAACACCTGTGAAGTGCCATCTTCGCACGCAATCAAAATTACAAATTGTTCAACTTTTATGCCTGTGCGTTCTTGCAACATCATTGCATACGCAGTAGCTTGCATAAAATAATTTTCAATATCTTGTTTTCTTTTTTCTTTTGTACTTGCTTTGTAGTCAATGATAGACAACACTCCGTCAAAATCAGCAATACAATCTGTTCTTCCGGCCAATTCTAGCAACGAAGACCACAATGGGGCTTCGATCATTCGAATATTGTCTATGCGATGCAATAGAGGTTGCATGAGGACAAAAATGTCCAACATATTTGGCATAAGTTCATCAAAATTTATATCTTCGTTGTTGACATATTTTTCAATAAGTGCATGAAAGTCCGTTCCGCGTTTGGTTACGCGCAAACTTTCTTTTGGATTCTTCTTTCTCCACTCAGCAAAAAACTTTTGTTTTTCAAAACCAACAACAGTAGTCACCGATGGAAAAGTTCCTTCGGGAGTAGCGTATGATCGCCCAGACTCAGTTGTGGCTTCTTGAAGACTGCCAGTAATAGAGATAGTATCGTGATTATATTTTTTAACAGGTAACACTTTATTCCTTACAATTATATCAAAAGATCACAACAAATACAAGTTATTTAGTGAGAGTTGCTGCTTTCTTACCGTAAATTTGTTTCATAAAGAGATCCCAATTGTCTGGACCGGGCTTAGATGCTGATGCTGACTCGGCTGGTTCAGTTCCTGTAACGTCACTACCTCCAAAAGGAATTCCCCCAGCTTTTGGTGTTGGTGGTTCGTTTCTTGATATTTTTCTATTTGGAGTGCCTCTGTTAGTATTGCCACTTCCAGACTGTCTAATTTGATTCAAAATTGCCTGAACAACTGGAGCAACTGCAATTATAGAATCGCTAACTCCGGAAGTTTGGTTTTGATTTTGAGAGTTATCAGGTATTTCTTTTGATACTTCTTTTTTAGGTGCTTCGGCCTTTATGGAATCATCGACCCACTTTGCTTGGGCTCTTGCAGCTTCAATTTCATCCATAGAACGATCTGGTGATGCAGCCCACTTTGCTTGAGCTCTGGCAGCTTCAACATCATCCATAGAGCGATCTGGAGGTGTAGGCCACTTTGCTTGGGCTCTTGCAGCTTCAATTTCATCCATAGAACGATCTGGCGGTGTAGCCCACTTGACATTAGATCTAGCGGCTTCAATATCATCCATAGAACGATCTGGAGGAAGACTTGTTCCACCAATTTCGTATTTAAATAGATCTGTAAACTTTTTAATATCTTCTTTTGTTGGTTTTAAAGTTTCTATTTTTGGTGGTTGAAGTGCTACCCCATCAGACCCACTAGGTTTACCAGAAGTGCCAAAAGATATTGTTGATTTT
>Ga0208084_1000200_pt1 | contig 15746 bp, 15 predicted proteins | sample LakMenEpi14Sep09_FD_150698 | JGI IMG/M metagenome (GOLD analysis project Ga0208084, IMG submission 150698) | Freshwater microbial communities from Lake Mendota, WI - 14SEP2009 deep hole epilimnion (SPAdes) | ecosystem: Environmental > Aquatic > Freshwater > Lentic | place: Lake Mendota, Madison... | reverse complement strand
CCCGACATGCCGGCGGCGAAGTTGCGGCCCGTTGCGCCGAGCACCACCACTCGCCCACCGGTCATGTATTCGCAGCCGTGGTCGCCAACACCTTCGACCACCGCGGTGGCACCCGAGTTGCGCACGCAGAAGCGCTCGCCCACCACGCCGCGCAGATAGATCTCGCCGCTCGTTGCGCCGTAACCAATGACGTTGCCGGCAATCACGTTGTGTTCAGCCGCGAATTTTGCGTCGCGGTCGGGTCGCACGATGATGCGCCCACCCGACAAGCCCTTGCCGAGATAGTCGTTGCTGTCGCCTTCGAGATGCATCGTGATGCCACGCGGCACAAAGGCGCCGAACGATTGCCCCGCCGAACCACGGAAGCGCAGTGTGATGGTGTCGTCAGGCAAGCCAACGCCACCCCACTTGCGTGTCAAGCGACTGCCGAGCATGGCGCCGACCGAACGGTTGACGTTTGAGATCGACGACGAAAATTCCACTCGACGGCCGTCTTCGAGCGCCGATGCACACTCAGCGATCAACCGGTTGTCGAGCGCGTCTGCGAGACCATGATCTTGCGCCACCGACTGATGCAGCGTCGAACCGTACGGGTTGTCGGCGACGGCGAGCAAGCGCGAGATGTCGAGACCGCTCGCCTTCCAGTGGTCAACAGCAACACGAGGGTCGATGCGCTCGACGTGCCCGACTGCCTCGGCGACCGAGCGATAGCCAAGCAGCGAGAGATACTCGCGCACTTCTTGCGCGATGTATTCGAAGAAGTTCACCACGAACTCGGGCTGGCCGCTGAATCGCTTGCGCAGCTCGGGGTTCTGCGTGGCGATGCCCACCGGGCAGGTGTCGAGATGGCAGACGCGCATCATGATGCAACCGCTCACCACGAGTGGCGCGGTGGCAAAGCCGAACTCTTCAGCGCCGAGCAGTGCCGCGATGATCACGTCGCGACCGGTCTTCATCTGGCCGTCGGTTTGCACGACGATGCGGTCGCGCAGACCGTTCAGCAAGAGCGTCTGTTGGGTTTCGGCGAGGCCCAGTTCCCACGGGGCGCCGGCGTGCTTCAGCGATGTGAGTGGCGATGCGCCAGTGCCGCCGTCGTGACCGCTGATGAGCACCACGTCGGCCTTCGCCTTGCTCACGCCTGCCGCGACGGTGCCGACACCCACTTCGGCGACGAGCTTCACGTGCACGCGCGCTTCGGGGTTGGAGTTCTTCAAGTCGTGGATGAGCTGCTTCAAATCTTCAATCGAATAAATGTCGTGGTGCGGCGGTGGTGAGATGAGGCCGACACCCGGCGTGCTGTGGCGAGTCTTGGCGATCCACGGGTACACCTTGTGCGCCGGCAATTGCCCACCTTCACCAGGCTTGGCACCTTGCGCCATCTTGATTTGCAAATCATCGGCGTTCACGAGGTATTCGCTCGTCACACCGAAGCGCCCCGACGCCACTTGCTTGATGGCAGAACGTTTTGAATCGCCGTTCGCTAGCGGCACATAACGCTCGGAGTCTTCGCCACCTTCGCCGGTGTTGCTCTTGCCACCGATGCGGTTCATCGCCACCGCCAACGTCTCGTGCGCCTCGGCAGAGATCGAGCCGTAACTCATCGCACCCGTGGAGAACCGCTTGACAATCTCGCTCACTGGTTCGACTTCGTCGATGGGCACCGGCACGGCAGCGGGCTTCAACTCGAACAGCCCACGCAACGTTGCGAGAACTCTGCTCTGGTCGTCGACCGACTCGGTGTATTTCTTGAACAGGTCGTAGCGCCCGGCTCGCGTCGCATGCTGCAGTCGGTACACCGTCTCCGGATTAAAGAGGTGGTGCTCGCCTTCGCGACGCCACTGGTATTCACCGCCGAGCTCGAGCTTGCGGTGCGCGCGCTGGTCGGGTCGCGACGGGTGCGCCGCGGCGTGGCGCGCGGCGACTTCGGCGGCGATGACGTCGAGACCGATGCCGTCAAGCCGCGACACGGTGCCAGTGAAATACTCGTCGACCAACTCCGTTGACAACCCAATTGCTTCGAAGATCTGCGCTCCGGTGTACGACGCCACGGTGGAGACGCCCATCTTGCTCATCACTTTGAGCACGCCTTTGCCGGCGGCCTTGATGTAGTTGCGCACGGCCTTCTTTGCATCCATGCCGCCGAGTCCGTGCATGCCGCGGCCGTCGTCGGCGGTAATCATGTCTTCGATCGACTCGAACGCGAGATACGGGTTGATGGCGCCAGCGCCGTAACCGATGAGCAGTGCCATGTGGTGCACCTCGCGCGCGTCGCCACATTCGATAACGAGGCCCACCTTGGTGCGCTGACGTTCGCGGATGAGGTGGTGGTGCACCGCGCTGGTCAGCAACAATGACGGAATCGGCGCATACACCGAGTCGCTACTGCGATCAGAGAGCACGATGATGCGCGCACCATCGTCGATGAGGTCGCTCACTTGGTTGCGCACGTTGTCGATTGCTTGGCGTATGCCGAACTCGCCGTCAGCCACTCGATAGAGCCCGCTCACCACTGCCGAGCGGAGGTGCGGCATGTTGCCGTCATCGTTGATGTGGATGATCTTGGCGAGCTCGTCGTTGTCGATAATCGGGAACGGCAGCACCAACTGCCTGCAGTTCTCGGCCGTCGCGTCGAGCAGATTTGCTTCGGGGCCGAGCGTCGAGCCCACCGAGGTGACCACTTCCTCGCGTATCGCGTCGAGCGGTGGGTTGGTGACCTGCGCGAACAACTGCTTGAAGTAGTCGAAGAGAATTCGCGGTCGTGCCGACAACACCGCAAGCGGAGTGTCGGTGCCCATCGAGCCGATTGGTTCGGCGGCACTCTTGGCCATCGGCGCGATGATGACCTTCATGTCTTCGTGGGTGTAGCCGAACACTTGCTGGCGGCGCAACACGCTCTCACGGCTGTGCACCACGTGTTCGCGGTCGGGAAGGTCGGGTAGCGACACCATGCCGTCGGCCAACCACTTCGCGTACGGCGCAGCGGCGGCGAGCGAGTGCTTGATTTCTTCGTCGTCGACGATGCGGCCAAGTGACGTATCCACCAGCAACATGCGGCCAGGCTGCAGACGACCCTTTCGCACCACGCGCTCAGGCGACACGTTCACGACGCCCACTTCGCTTGCAGCGATCACCAAATCGTCATCGGTCACCCAGTAACGGCTCGGTCGCAGACCGTTGCGGTCGAGCACCGCGCCGATGACCGTGCCATCGGTGAAGGCGACGCTTGCGGGGCCGTCCCACGGCTCCATCAGCGACGAGTGATAGCGGTAGAACGCACGCTTGTCGTCGGGCATGGTTGCGTGGTTCTCCCACGCTTCGGGAATCATCATCAGCACCGCATGCGGCAGCGAACGCCCGGAGAGGTGCAGCAGTTCGAGCACTTCATCGAAACTCATCGAGTCGCTGCCGCCCGGCGTGCAAATAGGGAATGCCCGCTCGAGCCCGGCGATGTTGGCAGTGGCGAGCAGCGATTCGCGAGTGCGCATCCAGTTGCGGTTGCCCTGCACGGTGTTGATCTCGCCGTTGTGCGCGATGTAGCGGTACGGGTGCGCGAGCGGCCACGACGGGAAGGTGTTGGTGCTGAAGCGGCTGTGCACGAGCACGAGAGCTGACTCCATGTCTTCGTCAGACAAATCCGGGAAGAACATGCCCAACTCGGGCGTGGTGAGCATTCCTTTATAAACGAGGGTGCGCGACGAGAGCGAGGGGAAGTACGTGCGCAACTCTTCGGGCAACTCGTGCTCAGTGCGCTTGCGCGCGACGAAGAGTTTGCGGTCGAGCGCGATGCCCGTCTCCCCCGTTCGTGAGACCACGAAGCAGTGCTCGAAGCTCGGCATCACCCGCCGCGCGCTCGCGCCCAAGCACGATGGGTCGACCGGCACGCTGCGCCACCCGAGCACGTGCAGACCTTCTTCGTCGAACGTTCGAGTGATGGCCGCACGCGACTTTTCGGCGAGGTTGGTGTCGGCGGGAAGAAATGCGAGGCCCACCGCGTACGCACCGCGTGCCGGCAGCTCGAAGCCGGCTGTGTTGCTCGTGCCTGTATTGCCGGCACCCGTGCTGCTCGCTGCACGACCCTCGCGCTTGGCGACTTTGCGCAAGAACTTGTCGGGCACCTGCAGCAAGATGCCGGCACCGTCACCCGTGTCGGGCTCGGCGCCGGTGGCACCGCGGTGCTCCATGCTGCACAGTGCGCCGAGGCCGGTCTGCACGATGCGATGGCTGGCGACACCTTGTATATGCACCACGAACGACACGCCGCACGAGTCGTGCTCAAAGCGCGGGTCGTAGAGGCCGCGCGCCGACGGCACGGCCGACGCAGGCAACCTGCGCGCCGACGGCAGGTCAGACGCCGGTAAGGCGCCGCCAGATGGCGGCAGGTCGTGAAGCATTCGGGCTGTCTCGCAATGGGTCGTGCTGCTGGTGCACCCACCGATTGGTAGGCACCGGGACGACGCTGGCCCGCAGCGTCAAGGCTAGCCCTGCACTCCCACCTAGAGCAGGGACGCGCACTGCCTCACTCGGGCGAGACATTCGTCAAACGTGGGTTGAACCGCACCCGGCCAGATGAGTCGATCGACGACTCGTCTCGAGTATTCGTTGCGAGCCGTTTTTGGACCCGACCCAGCGAAGGCTGCACTTCGCGCGAACCCTCCAGTCGGTCGCCGATGTGTGGCTTGTGACTTTGTGGATGTGTTGTGAACGAACACTTCGTTTGCCAGCACAACGACTGCATCGCCCGACAAGCGCTGAACAGTCTGCTGATGACCCAACAGACACCAGATGTCGTAGTAGTGACGAGCCGTTCTACGCAGACGCTGTTCGTCTCCTGAGGTTGCGGCGTCGTGAAGAATCACGAGTTTCTCCACCAGCGTACGTTCGGGTCGCAGGACGGTGATGTCAAAACCACTCGTCACATCATTGCCAAGCCACGTCGGCGCTTTCAACGAGTGCTCAGCCACCAACGACCGCAGACACTTGACTTCGCTGGGCAGAGCCCCTCCCCATGTGCTCAGTTCAACGCGGATCACGCCAGGAGTCTCGCCCGCCAACAACTGCTGACCGGGATACGCATACTGCGCAGGTCGAAACCTTCCGTGAGTTGATCTTCCAGCATCAACATTGGCAGGCACACCGAGATGATCAGCGACCGTCTCATGCAGGCGACGCATAACCGAGTGAGTCGCATCCGCACCACCAGCACCCACACACAGAAGATCAATGTCCTCGGAGAACCGATGAATAATGCGGTACCCCTTCGACAAACTCGTACCGCCCTTGAACACGAGGTGAATACCTTCGGCCGTCGCGGTGCTTGCCATTACCCGAAGAGCTTCAGTGATCCAGAAGTCTTTCACCACATGTTCAACAGGAATACCTGTGCGATGGGCGACATCTCTGCAGAGCAGAGCTAGTCCTGCGGGTGCGTTACGGGGCGGTGTCACCGGGAGGTAGTGAAGCGCTCTGACAGTCGCTGCCAGTGACGCCGAGCATTCGGCGTGCGTTCGTCACGAAGTGCAGCGGTGACGATTGGAACACGCACAACGTCTTGTTTGATCAGGGCGATAACTCGTCGTCGCAGGGCTGACCAATCAGATTCGATCCCCGAGGGCCACATACGAAGCACCTCGAGCACTGCGACTTCGGCAGGTCGCAGCGCATGAAGCACCCGCGAGTATGGTCGCGCATGAAATGTGATACCGGGCATTGCGGCACGTGCTCGACCTGGCACCGCGACGTGCACTGCTACTGGGACTTGTGAAGTGAGACCGAGAAACCGCACAGCAGACAGCTCGGCGGGGCCAGAGCCGACTCCGCCAAGTTCGATGCCGAGCTGCAACGGCGGCGGCGGTTCCATGCCTTCACGGGTGCAGGATCCCTTCCAATAGAGACCTCGGCCCACTGAGTGAAGCGTCTCAGTGGCGGCGAGACGACTCAGCGCAACTTCAATGGCATGACGTGTGGCCCCGATACGAACTTCGAGGTCGCGCACCCTCACAAATGACTGCTCTGGCAGCTGATGTACGCGGCTTGACACCCGGGCGGCGGTCGACATTGCCATGAGAGGAAATCGTAGCAGTTACATCTCACACGGAACCAGGCTCGAGCAACCTGCTGAGCGATTGGCTGGTCCTTATCCGACTTGGTTGACCGTCAGGATGGTGCCCGGAATCTCTGGACGATCGGGGTTCGTTTGTGCAGGTACCGACTTGATCGTCATCCGACTACTCGTTGTCGATGACATCATCAGTTGGAAGTAGCTGCCGGGCACGGCCGACACGAAGAAGTTCCAAGCGACGACATGGCGACTGTTGCTTCCGCTCGCAGTGATAACAACATCGGTATTGGTCCACGGCACATTTGCACCATCTTTGGCCAACCACACGCTGAGGAAATCCGTCCCAGCATCCGCCTTCTCGATTTGCGATGAGAACGCAATATTGAACTTACCGCTGACCGAGAACGTGATCTTGCTGCCGTCGACGATCGACACTCCGCCTGCAAAGTCGGTGCGATCAAGCGGCACCGGCGTGGCTTGGTCTTCTGGCAACGGCACCGACGATGTGTCGTAGAACGCGCCGTACGCACCGAAACCGCCGGCTGGTCCGGTCGCACCGGTTGCACCAGTCGCACCAGTTGGTCCGGCGGGACCCTGCGGACCAGTCGCGCCCGTCGCACCAGTCGTGCCCGTCGCACCAGTCGCGCCCGTCGCACCGACGGGACCCTGCGGACCAGTCGCGCCACGTTCGCCAGTTGCACCGCGTTCACCTGTTGCACCTTGCGGACCTACTGGCCCGATCTCACCCTGAGGTCCGATCGGCCCCATCAGACCTGCTGGACCAACGGGACCAACACTTCCACGCGGGCCCCGAGCACCGCGTGCACCAGTAGGGCCGCGCGGGCCGACAGGGCCGCGTTCGCCTTGCGGTCCGGGTGGCCCGACACTGGCATCACCAGACACATCGATCGTGGGTGCGTCATTGACAGATGTTGTTGTCGCCGCATTCGCATCGTCAGCAAACGCAGCACTGTCAGCAACTGCCGACTGGCCCGCAACACCAGTGCCTTCGTCAGTCGAAGCGCACGCCGAGAGTGCTGCAACCAGCAGCAACGCTGCGAATCTGCGTCGGCGAGGCAACCGCGTGCGACCTCTGCAGTCGCAAACCGAGCAATGTTTCGATTCACGACGCATCGTGCACTCAGTCTTCTTACGACACCACGTGTGCGAAGTAGATGAAACGTACCGACTTGCCATGACACGCGTCCCCATCACGCGAAATTCGGTGGAAGCACGTTGCGATGCGATTAGACACTCCCACGCGATCAACCGATCGCACTACATGGAGGTAACAACATGAAGAAATTGGCGATTCAACTCGTCACGGCGGTGCAGAGCCGCCAGCGACACGACGACGAAGGTGCGGTGAGCGCTGAATACGGCGTCTTGCTGGCTGGCGTCGTCGCGGTGGTGGCAGTTGCGGCAACCGCTCTCGGCGGCCGCATCGGGGACATCTTCGACGCTGTCCTGCCGTGAACACCCGTCGACTGGCTCCCGGCGCCCCCAGTCGGGGGCCAGTCGACAACGGTTCCTCCCCCTGTCGGGGGCCAGTCGACAACGGTTCGGCTGCTGCCGAATTCGCAATCGTGGTTCCAGTTCTGCTTCTTCTTCTCTTCGTCATGGTGTCGCTCTCTTCAGTGTTCTTCGACCAACTTCATCTCCAAGCGGCCGCGCGTGACGGCGCGCGTGCTGGCTCGGCTGCAATCGCAAACGCATGCCCAGTGGCGAGCGCGGCGCTGGCCAGCAACAACGTGGGAACCGTCACTTGCTCCACCGTCGCCACGTGCAGTTCAGGCTCAGTGAAGGTCTCACTCCAGGCCGTGAAGCCCTACTCGGTGCCGCTACTCGGCAATCGCACCGTCACGTTGTCGGCTACGTCGAGCTTCGTGTGCCCGCAATGACGACTCGCGACATATCGCCTCGCAACTCACCGAACGACGGTTCAATCATCGCGCTGACCGCCATCATGCTCGTGCCACTTGTGATCGGTTTAGCGATTGTCGTCGACTCTGGTCGCGTGTGGGCCGAGCGCGCCGCGCTACAAAACAGCGTTGAGGTAACGGCAGCTTCAGCAGCATCAACGTGGATCCGGACGAATACCGTCTGCCCATCAAGCGTGCTCGCCTACCTGACCACAGATGATGCGACGCCGACAACACATAGTTGCGTGACGACTGGCAGCTCGCGTGCCGGCACCATCACCGTCTCCGCGTCCGACGCGTCACCACTCTTTTTCTCGTCGTTGTTCGGACGCTCGAGTTCCAACATCAACGCGAGCACCACAGTTGAAATCGGCAGTGCTGGTTCGCTCGTCGGTGTCTGGCCGGTGGGGCTGTGCGAAAGGCATCCGTCGATTGTTGCTTGGCGAGACTCGGGCTTCTCGCTCACGACCGACTACACCATCACCGCACGAACCGGCCCACAGGACTGTGGCGGCGGCGCGGGCGGCAACTGGGGCATGCTCGACTTCAACGGCGGTTCCAACCCAACGAGCGAAATGATTGAGTGGGTACAAAACGGATACTCCGAGGCACTCGACGTCGGCGACATCGTGCCTGGCAACCCAGGCGCCCTTTCGAATTCGGCCCGCATCGACACGATGATTGGCGAGAGGGTGCTCATTGCCCTGTACGACCAAGCCACGGTTTCTGGCAGCAACGCCAATTTTCGCATCTCTGGCTTTGCCCGCGCCCTGCTGGTTGGCGTACGACTTACTGGCGCAGCAGCCAGCAGATCTCTGACCGTCAGGTTTGAGACCGGAATCATCGATCGACCTAGTAGCTCGGTCGGTGACGGAAGCAATTTCGGAATCACCACCTGGGCCATCTGCGCCTACGACAACAAGGGAGTTTGTTGATGAGCATGAAACAGAACATCTCGAAGTATCTGCCAGCAATGCTGGCGTTTGGTTTCGTACTTGCAGGCAGTTGGATGCTGCTTCCGCGAGACAAAGAAACGGCCGTTGCCGAGTCGCAAGTGAATGTGGTGGTACTCAATCGGGCTTTGCCCGAGGGAGCTTCTGCCAGCGCCGTGCGCAACGCCGCGAGCGTGCGTAGCTTGCCCGCCGAAGCAGTCACCGACGGTGCGTTCGACTCGCTTGACGACATCGTCGATGGAGTGCTTGCAATTGGCCATGCCAAAGGCGAACAGCTCACTCCGCTGTCGTTCGCTCGTAACCGCGTAGCTGCGGTCGGACCGGAATTCGTCGTCACATCGGTGCGAATGTCAACGCAGAACTGGTCGGGGGCACTGCGCATCTCGGGAGACGTCGTTGATGTCTATGCACTCGGTGATACGGGGGCGGCGATGGTGTCGGCCGGCGCCGTGGTGCTCGACTCGCCTTCACTCGATGACCTCCAACCATCCGATGAAGCCGTCATCACCATTGCCGTTCGTCGAGAGACACTGCCCGCAGTGTTGCTAGCCGCACACGAAGAACAGTTATGGCTGGTCGGCAAGTGACGCTCGATAGCGCGCATCTTCCACCACTCATTGCAGTCGTTTCGCCGAAAGGCGGCTGCGGCAAGACCGCACTTGCATCGAATCTTGCACTCGCTTTCGCGATGCGAACGCCCTCGGTGCTGGTTGACCTCAATGTGTATTCCGGTGACTTGGAGTGGGCACTCGGGGTGCAACCTGCATATCGCCTGCACGATGTCGCACGGCGCCTTCGTGAGGACACTTCCAGCGAGCTCGAGGGCATGTTCACCTCACGTGGCGCGAACTTGTCAATGTTGTGCAGCCCAGACTCACACATTGCCGCCGATGGATTGGTGGCTACCGATGTCTCGACAATCGCTCGTCGTTTGGTGGATCTCCAGCGACCAGTGGTGCTCGACACCAGTCCGGGTATGAGCGACTTCACGCTCGACGCAATTGAGGCAGCGTCGCGAATCGTGCTGGTAACCACCACAGACGTGGCTTCGGTGCAAGCCGCCCGCAAGCTGCTCGACACAATGAGCGTCTTACGTCTTGACACTGGTCGCGTGACACTCGCGGTCAATCGCAGCACATCGAGCACCGGCCTCAGTGTCAGCGACGTCGAACAGCGTCTCGGTTTTGCGGCGACACTGAAGATTCCCGAAAGCAAGCATGTAGCGGAGGGGCTGAACGCGGGTCGACCAATTGTCGAGACGCATCCCGAGTCACAGATCGCTGGCGACATCACTAGCTTTGCCGACTCGTTGCTCGGTGTAACCATCGGGAAACGATTCAGTTTCTGGTGGAAGCGCGGCAACTGATGAGCCTGAAGTCCCGAGTCTTGCGCCACGACATGGCGCCAGAACCAGAGCAGCCGAAGCCCGAGTCAATCGACGAGATGTGGTCTCGCCTGCAAACAACGTTCTCGTCGCTCACCGGCGAAGTACGAACGTTTTTGTCGGCGTTGCCTGACCGCGCGAGCATGTCGGACGACTGGTTGAGAACTCAGGCGGAGTCAGAGCTCATCCGGCTGTTCAAGACTCCCCGATTCGAACTGCCTGCGGGCGATGAAGCGTTCCTGCGGCGTTCGGTGATTGATGACATCTTGGGATTCGGCCCGCTGCAAGACCTCATCGACGACCCGAGTGTGTCGGAAGTGATGGTGAATGGTGCCGACTCGATCTACGTCGAACGTTCAGGCACTATTACCAAGACCGAACGAACCTTTGATACCGAGGAGCACTTGCGTCGCGTGGTCGACCGCATGCTGCGCACGAGTGGTCGTCGCGTCGACCAGTCATCGCCAATGGTCGACGCCAGGCTCGCCGACGGGTCTCGTCTCAACGTGGTGTTGCCACCGCTGTCGGTGGATGGGCCAGCGGTGACCATTCGAAAGTTTCATGCTTCGGGCTTCACCATCGAGGAGCTCGTTCAACAGGGGTCGGTGTCTCACGATGCAGCAAGTTTCATCGAAGCAGCGGTTTCGGGGCGACTCAACATTCTTGTGAGCGGCGGCACCGGCACCGGCAAGACGACACTCCTTAACGTGCTCTCGGATTTCATCGGCGCTGACGAGCGAGTCGTCACCATCGAAGACGCCGTCGAACTCACGCCGCACATGCATAACGTGGTGCGCCTCGAGACGCGCCCACCCAATGCCGAAGGCCGCGGAGAAATCCTCGTGCGCGACCTCGTGAAGAACGCGCTGCGCATGCGCCCCGACCGAATCATCGTCGGTGAAGTACGAGGTTCGGAGACCATCGACATGCTGCAAGCGATGAACACCGGTCATGAAGGCTCGCTGTCTACGGTGCATGCAAACTCGCCTCGCGACGCACTTCGCCGCGTCGAAACCATGGTGCTGCTCGGCGGCACCGAATTGCCGTTGCGCGCTGTTCGCGAACAAGTCGCCAATTCAATCGACGTGATCATTCACCTCGTGCGCGATGCCCTCGGTCGTCGCTTCGTCTCGCGCATCACCGAGGTGGTCGGCATGGAGGGCGACATGATCTCGACTGCAGACCTCTTCACCCGACAGACCACCGCTCTGACAGTTGGTCGCTTGCCGTCAGAACTCGTGGCGACTGGGCTTGCGTCTGCCCGTCTCGGTTCGCGCCACGGCATGTCATCTCACACGGCGGCAACGAGATGAGCACTCGCCTCTCTGCATCACTCGCATTCGCCGCGGCTGCAGCCTTCGGGGTTGCACAGTTACGAACCCGTCTCGACGACCGGCGAAATCACCGACGGATGCGCCAACTCGCAGGCGTGATACCAATGCCGAACGAGCGTCGCGAGTCGATACGCATCGAGATGCCCCATCCGCTTCGTGACCGACGGCAGCGCAAACGCAATGCACTGCTGTCTTTGCAGCTTGCCCCAGCACTGGAACTGCTGATTGGTCACTTGAAGATCGGTCGCAACATCGGAGCGGCGTTTGCGGAGGTGACTGACTCGCTCTCTGAACCCCTCCAGTCGATCTTCGTTGAGGCCGTAGAAGAAGCTCGCCTCGGCAGCCCGTTGAGCGATTCACTGCTACGCAGCAGTGAGCGCGAAGGCAACCGGCATCTCGGCGTCGTGGCCTCGGCAATCGGTCTGCAGAGCAAGCACGGCGGCTCACTCGTCGAGATTCTCGAGGCGGTTCACACGACCATTGAAGAAGAGGATCGACTACAACGTGACATCCAGACGCTCACCGCCGACAACCGCATCAGCGCCAATGTGTTGCTCGCACTACCGCCCGTAACACTCGGCGTCGTCTCACTGCTGAATCCTGGTTACGCGGCACCGCTCATTACCGATCCGCTCGGTCAGCGAATGTCGGTCGCAGGCATCGCGTTGGCTTTCGTTGGTTGGCGTTGGCTGAAACGTCTGTCGAATCCCGAGGTGGTGGCGTAGATGAGGATGTTCGCTTCACTGCTCTTTGGCTCCGCTGCAGCACTCATCACCGTGCAGGCTGGGCGCCTCACTGCGATTCGCCCGAGCAAGCCCAAAAACCCGATCACCGGGAAGCGTCGAAACAGTCTGCTGGGTGCCACTGGCGTCGTACTCGGCACCGAAGCGGAACTGCACCGTCTTGTGGTGCGACGCACCGTGCTGGTTGCCGGCGCGAGCCTGCTCGGAGTTCTCGCAGTGTGGGTGCGCAACGACTTGGTGGGTCTCGCAGCGGCGATTCTCTTGTTTGTGGTTGCTTGGCAGCTCCCGGTGTGGCGAGCGCGACGCAAAGAACAAGAACGCCGTAACGCCATCGAGTTGGAAATCGTTGACGCACTCGGAGAAATGGTGATGGGCGTTGAGGCCGGGCTCACCCTCGAGGCCACGATGCATATCTATGCCGCGAGACACCACTCTCCATTGGCCGACGAGTTTCGCGCGGCACTCGACCGCATCTCACTCGGCATCTCCCGCGACATGTCATTGAAGGAAATGCTCGATCGCTCACCGACACAAGGCATGCAGCTGTTCGTCGCCGCGGTACGCCAGAACCAACGCATCGGCGCACCGCTTGCCACGGTGCTTCGCCAGCAAGCAACGACTGCTCGTCGGCGACGGCGCCAAGCCATTGAAGAACGGTCAGCGAAACTCGCCATGAAGATGGTCTTCCCGACGGTGTTCTGCGTATTGCCGGCGCTCATGATCGTGGTGGTGGGTCCGGCGTTGATCCGCACGCTCGAATCGCTGTAGCCATGCCCGCACCTGGCGACCTGGCACCGTGGCCGGGGCGCCGGCTCAGCAGCTCGTGGCTGATCTTCTCGACGGTGTACGGCGCGTGCGTGTTGCTCACAGCGGTCGTTCATGACGCTGGGTCGATCGCTCTCACGGGCTTCGCGGTGACCGTGCCAATGATCGGACTGCTTGCCGCAATTGATGTGACCACGCGACAACTTCCGCGAGCAATCAGCTACGCGACGTGTGCGCTGGCCTTGCCGCTATTGTCGTTCGACCCTCGACTAGACGGCGACGGTACGTGGTCTGCGGCGCGCGGTGCACTGCTGATGGTGGCAATCACTATGGCAATTCGTTTCGTCGGTCGCGGCTCGCTCGGGCGTGGGGATGTGCACTTCTCTCCCTTGCTTGGTGCAGTGGCCGGATGGTTCGGCGCACGCGAAGTAGTAGCGACATGGCTTGCCACCGCAATGCTCGGCGGATTTGTGGCAATGATCATCGTGCTGTCTGGCCGCAGTCGAACAACACGATTTGCGTATGGACCATTGATGCTCTTGGGATTGTGCGCGGCGTTGTTGATTACGGCTTGGCGCTGACGACCACCACCGGGCACGGTGCGTGGTGCACCACCTGTGTGGCAACCGAACCGAGCAACAGGCCGACGAAGCCTCCGTGGCCACGCCGACCGACTACCACCATCTCGGCATCTCGAGCCGCCTCCATGAGTGCGGTAACTGGTGAACCCTGTGCGACGATCTCATTGACCTGCACGCCTCCGCGGTCACGTTCAACTTTCTTCATCACGTTGTCGAGCATGACTTTGGCGGCCGCTTGCATCTCTGCCGTCGGCGGAATAACGGCGATACCCATCGGGTCGACCATGGGCGTGAAGTTCCACGAGTGAATCACGTCGACGGGCACTTTTCGCAGAGCGGCTTCGTGCAGTGCCCAACGAATTGCAGAGAGCGAATGTTCAGAACCGTCGGTTCCGACGACGATTCGCCGGGCTGCTTGAGTGCTCACGACGTACAGCCAAGTCGCTTCGCGACTCGAGCTCAACGGATGAACGTCACATTGTGCGAGTACGAATGTCGCAATGCGAAGTGGGCAGGGCTGCACCGCGCGGCGCGCGGGCGTGTGACGCAAAGTGGGCGGGGCTACACCGCGCTAGAGCACGTCGCGACGTTCGAACACCGCGACAGCCGCCGTCATCAACACCGCCGCAAACGCGAGGGCAATGAGGCTGTACCCGACGTCGAAGCCGCGCTTCAACGATTCGGCCCCGACCGTCCACTGCATCGGGTTGAACGGGTTGATGTCGTCCATGAACTGCACGAGCGGCGCCAACGAATACACGACGAATGCGGCGATGGCGATGGTGAGCGAGATTCCAAGGCCCATCGAGCGGCGGCCGCTCCATGCGCCGACGAGCACACCGACCGAGCCGAACACCAACCCGGTGAGCACTGTCGAAGCGGATGCCGCCGCAACACGGCCGACCGACACCGACATGTCGACGATCGGTGCACCGATCACAAGTGCCAGCCACAGCACTGCACCGAGCAGCACCAAGACGCCGACTTCAGCAGCGATTCGCGTGACGAGGAACCGCCGCCGCGAGATTGGCAACGAAAACAAGATGTCAGCGGTGCCGGCCTCGACTTCGTCGGTGGCAACTCGCGCTCCCCACGTGACGCCAACTGCAATGAAGATGAGCGGAAGCGTTGCAGAGAACAACTCGGTGGAGAGGTATCCGACCGCGGTGCCGTATTCCTCCATGCGGAAGATCTTCTTGAACGCCTCCGGAAACGCGTCAGCGAAGTCAGTGACACGCGACGTGGTGTCACGAACCGTCGGATACACCGCGAGCTGCACTGCGATGAGAGCAACGATGCCCGACACCCAGCCCGCGATTCCGCGCACGTGGTCGCGGAAGGTCTTGAACAACAGCGGGATCAGCATCAGCTGGCGTCAGGAAGCCTGTTTGGAATTGTCAATCAACGAAAGGAAGATGTCGTCGAGGCTCGGGTCGTGTGCATGGATGCCGACCACCCCTTTGGCAACGGCGGCGCGAAGAAGCTCGGTCTCGGGGCCCACCACGTAGCACGAGAGCGTGCGTCGCGACATCTGCACACCTCGCACGCCGGGCAATGCGGCAAAAGGCGCGGAGTCGACGGGCGACTCAAATTCAAGGTCTACACGGCGCGCAAATCGAGACTTGAGCATGCTTACATCGTCGACGATGACGAGCCGACCCTCGCGCATGACGGCGACACGGTCGGCGAGCCGTTCCACTTCGGCGAGAATGTGCGACGACAGCACGATGGTCGCCCCGCGACGCCGTGTTTCGTCGACGAGCAGTTCAAACTCGCGCTGCACGATCGGGTCGAGCCCCGATGTCGGCTCGTCGAGCAATAACAACTCTGGGGCGTGCATGAAGGCCTGCACGACGGCGACCTTCTGTTTGGTGCCGCGCGAGAGGTCGCTGATGTGGCGCGACGGGTCGAGCTTCAGTCGCTCGCACAGCGACATGGCCGACGACATCACGTCGAGCTTGCGCAGCTTCATCATGAACTCGAGGTATTGCATAACGGTCTGCTGG
>Ga0208084_1000195_pt1 | contig 16004 bp, 14 predicted proteins | sample LakMenEpi14Sep09_FD_150698 | JGI IMG/M metagenome (GOLD analysis project Ga0208084, IMG submission 150698) | Freshwater microbial communities from Lake Mendota, WI - 14SEP2009 deep hole epilimnion (SPAdes) | ecosystem: Environmental > Aquatic > Freshwater > Lentic | place: Lake Mendota, Madison... | reverse complement strand
CCCCGGGGTGTCAATCAGCCAGCCGTGGTCGGGAAGCGGTACGAGATCCACAGCCGTCGTCGTATGGCGCCCCTTCTTGTCGCCACTGCGAGTGGCACCAGTCAGTTGCGAGTCGCTACCAGTAAGCGCGTTGACGAGTGTCGACTTGCCGACCCCACTCGATCCGAGCACAGCAGCGGTGGCCCCATCACGAACATGAGACCGCAGAGCGTCGAGCCCTTGACCGGTCAAACTGCTGACGACGTACACGGGAACGTTCATCGAGATTGCCTCGATTGCTGCCTGCGCACGCTGCACATCGTCTGTCTCAATGCTGTCGCTCTTTGTCAGCACGACGATGGGAAGTGCACCAGAATCGAATGCGAGTACGAGTTCTCGTTCAAGTCGTCGCTCATTCATCGCACGATCAAGCGCATGCACGATAAACACCACATCGAGATTTGCTGCGATGGTATGGGCTTCGGCACGGACATCGTCTGACGATGCTCGACGCACCAAGCGAGAGCGGCGTGGCAAGACGGAGAGGATGCGCTCACCGTCTCCGGCAACAATGATCCAGTCTCCGACTGCAATGTCGGCACCCAAGTTGCGAACTCGTCGCTCTGCGAGTGTGTTCGCCGCCGCAATCTCCGCACGTGGCACACAGAGAAATGTGCTCCACCCCCGGTCGATACGCCGCACACGCCCGATGAGTTCTTGGTCACTGTGCTCACCAAGATTTTCGATCGCACGACGGAAATCTTCGGTGAAGCCGAGTTCCGTCAAAGCGTTACGCACTATGCGTTTCACGATAACTGGTTGTGAATTTCTCTTTCGGGTGCTTGACTGCCCGACTCGAATGTCTTACAACGGAATACTGCTGCATGTCACGACCACTCGTCATCGTTGAGTCGCCGGCGAAGGCAAAGACCATTGCCAAGCTGTTGGGGAAAGACTTCGTCGTCGAAGCATCGGTCGGCCACGTGGCAGACCTCCCAAAGTCGGGCTTGCAAGTCGATGTAGAGAACGACTTCGCACCGAACTACGAGGTCACCGAACGCGGCTCGAAAGTGATTCGCGATCTCAAGGCGAAACTGAAGACTGCAACCGAGTTGTATCTCGCAACCGACGAAGACCGCGAGGGTGAGGCAATTTCATACCACCTGGTCGAGTATCTGAAGCCAAAGATTCCCGTCAAGCGAATGGTGTTCCACGAGATCACGCGTAGTGCAATTGACGAGGCTGTGCGTAACACCCGTGACATTGACAAAGAGCTTGTTGATGCCGCAGAGGCACGACGGGTACTCGATCGTTTGTTCGGCTACACCCTCTCCCCCGTGCTCTGGCGCAAGATCAATCGCGGTCTCTCGGCGGGCCGCGTACAAAGCCCGGCGATTCGCCTCGTGGTGGAGCGCGAACAAGAACGCATGAACTTCGTCGTCGCCGACTACTGGGACTTGGCTGCGGTCACGGCCACCAGTCCATCCTTCAAGGCGGTGCTCTCGCTCGTGAACGGCATGCGGGTCGCAACAGGCAGAGACTTCGACAACAAGGGCGTCGCCAAAGACGGTGTCGCCGTGGTCACGAAAGAGCGTGCCGAGGAGCTCACCGCCGCCCTTACCGGCAAAGATCTGGTCGTTCGATCGCTTGACGAGAAGCCATACCGCAAGTCGCCAAAAGCCCCCTTCATCACCAGTTCGCTACAACAGGAGGCCGGCAATAAATTGCGATTGAGCGCCGGCGAAGTCATGCGTATTGCGCAGGGTCTCTACGAATCGGGATACATCACGTACATGCGCACCGACAACGTCGGGTTGAGCGACGAGGCAATCTCTGCCGTTCGCGCCGAGATCACCTCGACATTCGGTGACAAATTCGTCCCTGCAGAGCCTCGGACCTACAAGTCGAAGGTGAAAAACGCACAAGAGGCCCATGAGGCAATCCGACCGACACTGCCTTTGCGATCGCCAGACTCACTGCGCGGCGAACTCAACCCCGTCGAACTCAATGTGTACCGACTCATCTGGCAGCGCACGCTCGCCTCGCAGATGGGCGACGCACAGGGAACCACGCTCATGGTGCGACTCGGGGCTGAAGCAAAGACTGCGGAGCCTGCCGACTGCGAGTTCAGCGCCAGCGGCACGACTATCACCTTTCCTGGCTATCGGTCGGTCTATGAAGAAGTCGATGACGACCGTAGCGACGACGACACCGAGGCAATCCTCCCTGCGCTGACCGTGGGAGACAACATTTCCGTGAGTGAACTGACCGCAGTCGGCCACACCACCACACCTCCCGCGCGTTACACCGAGCCGACGCTCGTGAAGAAACTCGAAGAATTGGGTATCGGTCGCCCATCTACGTACGCGAGCATCCTGAAAGTCATCGTTGACCGCGGTTACGTGTGGAAGAAAGGTCAAGCACTCGTCCCAAGTTGGACCGCATTCGCCGTCGTGCGCCTACTTACCCAACACTTCTCAAGCATCGTTGATGATCGATTCACTGCGATCGTCGAAGAGGATCTTGACGAGATCGCCCGCGGCGAGCGCGACCGAGCCACATGGTTGCGCGACTTCTACTACGGAAACGGCAAGGAATTGCCTGGCATCTTCCCGGTGACCGAAGCGGCCAAAGACTCCATCGACGCTCGGGAGATCAACGGCTTCATCGTCGGCAAACACCCGCAAACCGGGGAGATGATTGAGGTACGTCCTGGCAAGTTCGGTCCGTATGTGCGATGCGGTGAGCACACCGCCGGCGTGCCAGAAGATCTGACCCCAGAGGACCTCACTGTTACTAAGGCTGTTGAGTTGCTCGATGCCCCAAGCAACGACGAACCAATCGGAACGCTGAACGACCTGCCGGTCTACGTGAAGTCAGGCCGCTACGGCCCTTACGTGCAGCTTGGTGACCGCAGCGACGACAAAGATGCACCGCTGCCCAAGACCGCCTCGTTGTTCCCCGAGATGAAGCCCGCCGACGTGACGCTCGAGATCGCCACCAAACTGCTGTCGTTGCCGCGGGTTGTTGGCATCGATCCAAAGGACGGCGTGACGATTACCGCCCAGAACGGTCGGTACGGTCCCTACATCACGAAAGAGAAAGACAGTCGCACACTCACGACGCACGACGAGATCTTCACCATCACGCTGGACCAAGCACTCGCACTCCTCGCCGAACCACGCAAGTTCGGCAGACGAGGTGCACCAAAACCACCGTTGCGCGACTTTGGCACCGATCCGATTTCGGGCCGACCAGTGATCGCTAAAGACGGCAAATTCGGTACCTACGTGACGGACGGCGAAACCAACGCGAGCCTCACACGGGGAGACCGACTCGAACACATGAGCCCCGAGCGTGCCTTTGAATTGCTGGCGGCACGGCGCGCAAATCCACCCGAGCCGAAAAAGACGAAGAAGTCGCGCACCACCACTGATGAAAAGCCGAAGCCGAAGAAACCAGCGAAAACAAAGAAGCAGAAGAAGAGCGACGACTGAACTCGGTGCACCGACGCCCTAGCGTGAGGGCGGTGCCAGGCAAGTACATCGCATTCGAGGGCGTCGAAGGGTGCGGAAAATCAACGCACGTCAAGCGGCTCGCTGACCACCTTGGTGCCCTCATCACCCGTGAACCTGGTGGCACGCCGGTGGGTGCAACGCTTCGAGCCGTCATGGCCGACACAGCCAATACCCATCTCTCACCTCGTGCGGAGGCCCTGATGATGGCTGCCGACCGGGCCCAGCATCTGCACGAACTCGTGGTGCCGACACTCGCGTCTGGTCGCCATGTCGTGAGCGATCGCAGTGTCTATTCATCGCTCGCCTACCAGGGCTTTGGTCGGCAGCTTGATCTCGCTGAACTACGGCGATTCAACGACTTCGCCATTGAGTCGCGGTGGCCGGATCTCGTCGTATATATACGTGTTGAACTGCCGGTCGTGCGAGCCCGCTTACTGAAACGAGACACCGACCGCTTCGAACGGGAGGATGACGACTTCTTCACCCGCGTGATTGATGGCTTCGACCGACTGGCAGAGCAAGAACCACAGCGATGGCTGGTCATTGACGGCGCGCCACCCAAAGACGAACTCGAGCAGATCATTCGCCGAGGGGTCGTGGCACGACTCGGGCTATGACCACTCAGAGGGGGCTCGTCTGAACAGCGTCTGGGATGCCGTCGTCGGACAAGACGCTGCTGTCGCCCGTCTGCGGTCTCTTGCCGAACGCCCCACCCATGCCTATCTCTTCGTCGGCCCAGAAGGTGCTGGCAAGGAGACGGCCGCTCGCGCCTTTGCCGCTCGCTTGGTCAGCAACACCGATCGTGCCGATGATCGGGTTACCGACCTCGTGATGCGCGGTGGTTTCATCGATGTCACCGAGATTGTTCGTGAAGGTGCGGCAATCGATAACGAAGAAGCCCAAGCAATCGTGCAGGCCTCGGTACTCACCCCCACGGAAGCCGCAATGCGAGTTGTCGTCGTCCATGAAGTGCATCTGATGCGCGACATGACTGCGGCTCGATTGTTGAAGACCTTCGAGGAACCAAACGACCGACTGGTGTTCATTCTTCTCGCCGAACAACTGCTACCGAGTCTTGAGACGATTGCTTCACGTTGCGTTGTGGTGAACTTCCCTGCACTGGACCAGAACGTGATCATGAAGCAACTTACGACAGAAGGCATCAGTGTGGATACCGCACGTAGAGCAGCTCGATCAGCCGGAGGCAGTCTTGTAAGGGCTCGCATTCTCGCTACCGATACGGCTTTGGCTGAACGCCAAGCAGCATTTGCGGCGGTGCCATACCAACTCGATGGAAGTGGTGCTGCAGTTGCCAAGGCCGTCGAGACCGTGAGCAGTCTTATTGAGCGCGCTGCCGAACCTCTCCTGTCGCAACAAGAAGCCGAGCTTGAGGCGCTTGAGGACCGCGTGAAGCTCGTCGGCGAACGTGGCAGTGGGCGGCGCACACTTGCCGAGCAGCACAAGCGGCAGTTGCGCAAATTCAAAACTGATGAACTCCGCGAAGGTCTCGCACTCATGGCTGCGGAATACCACAAGGTGGTGACGAGCTTGCAGGAAGGTGTTGACCCGGGTATCTATGCGCGTGCAGTGCACGATGTGCATGATGCGATTTCGGCAATGACCTTCAATGTCAATGAGTCACTACTGCTGCATGCTCTTTTCGCCAAGTGCCCGTCGTTGCACATGATTGCCGGTCGCCGCGACCTCATTGAGGCATGAGATGAGAATCGGCATTCTCGTCGTTGCCTACGAGGCAAGTTCAACTCTTGAATCAGTGCTCAACCGTATTCCGCAGGATTTTCGCTCGTCGATCAGCACGATCTTGGTCTGTGACGACGCAAGTAGCGACGACACCTACCAGGTGGGGATGCGGGTCAGACAAGCACGACCCGATTTGCCGATTGAGGTGATTCGTCGACCGGTGAACCTTGGATACGGCGGCAATCAGAAGGCTGGATATCGCTGGATGATTGACCACGGAATTGACGTCGTCGTGCTGCTACACGGTGATGGACAGTATGCGCCAGAGTTTCTGTCACAGATGGTGCAGCCCATAGTGGATGGTCAGGCTGACGTGGTGTTCGGTTCGCGCATGTTGCAGCGCGGTGCAGCGATTCGTGGTGGCATGCCAAAGTACAAGTTCGTCGGTAACAAGATTCTCACCTTCGTGCAGAATCGCCTGGCTGGTGTCACCTTGAGCGAATGGCATAGCGGGTATCGGGCCTACTCCATAGCTTCGCTGAATGGTGTGGGGTTCGAACTTAACGCCGACTATTACGACTTCGATACACAGATCATCCTGCAGATGATTGAGTCACGTCAACGGATCGTAGAAATCCCAATTCCCACGTTCTACGGCGATGAGTTGTCACGAGTCAATGGCATTCGTTATGCATGGCGTATTCTCAGACACACACTGCGATGGAGACTGTCTCGCTGAAGAGCCGACGTGTGCTGTGGCTCGTCGCCATCATCAGCTCGCTCCCCAGCCTCATCGGTAACCGACGTGGAATCGGTATCAGTTGGGACTCAACTGATTACATCGCCGTTGGACTCAGCATGTCTGCTGGTCGCGGCGCGCTGGATGTGACGGGGCAACCGATGGTGATTCGTCCTCCGGGACTATCTGCCTTCGTAACGCTTGGTGACTGGTTGTCACTATCACCTGATGTGACGCTGAGGATGGTGAATGCGCTGTCGATGGCGATCGTCGTGTGGGGCACTCATCAGTTGCTCGTGCGTGCTGGTGTGCGACCGTTGGCGAAGTGGATTGGAGTCGCACTCATCGCACTGAGCCCTGCATTGCTTGACATCTTCACCATGGCTTGGTCGGAACCGCCCTTCTTGGCGCTCGTCGTGATTGCGATGCTCGTCGTCACGCGCCAGCGTGCGTGGCCGTGGGACCTCGCCCTAGCGGCAATCTTCACTGTGATGTTCTTCGTGCGCTACGTCGGGCCGTTCTATGCGGCACCGCTCGCACTCATAGCAGCGCTGGTGCAGTCAAGGCAGTCGGGCTGGTGGCTCTCTGCGACGCGGGCAAGCAGTGCACTCGGGGTGTCGATGGCCTTGCCGTGGTTGTGGCTGATGCGCAACCAAGATCTAAGCGGCTATCTGACCGGATATCGCGAACCAGGCGGCGGCACCCTGCTTGACCCACTGAAGACGTTCACCGGCACGCTGGGCAGTTGGCTGATCGCACAACCACCACTTGAAGGAAACGGTGGCATCTATCTCAACTGGAATGACTTCTCAGTCTCCATGCAGATTGCTGGTGTGCTCGTATGGGCGCTCCTTGGACTGCTGTTGTCGCAATATGCACGCATTCGCCGTGCGCGACGACCGAATACCGGTACGCACCGATCTGACTCGGCAGTTTTCACGGCGAGTCTCACACTCTTTGTGTTTTATTCCTCGTTTTCGGTGTATCGCTTCGTCTATGACGAGATGGGACCTCTCGACTCTCGAATGATGAGCGGTTTGTATGTGCCACTGATATTGATGGTGGTCATCGCAGCCGACCGCGTATATCAGTCCGATTCCGTACGGTCACGATTGACGGTGCGGGCACTGGCCGTGCTCGGTATCGCACTTGCAATCGGACATGGCGCTGTTTCTCTGCGCGACAGCGTGCGATTTGGTCGTGAAGGTCGTCATTGGGGCTCGATCAATCACCAACTGCTCCCGGTTCATCTCTTCGCCAACGGCTTACCGAGTGACTCTGCGCTCTATAGCAACGAACCACAGAGTCTCTTTGCCGCCACGTTCCGATGGCCGATTCGCAACCAGTTCCTCACTGACAAGCCGCCGCTGGCACCATGCGATCGGCGCTACTTCATCTGGTACAACCAGACGTTTTTGCCCGACGGAAAACCGGTTGATGGCGAAGTGATCTTCGAGGATGCGATTGCACAGGTCATCGACCTCGACTCGTGCGACACCGACATCTCACGCTTCTGGCCGTAGACCAAGCGGTAGGGTGAGAAGTCGCGCCCGAGTGGCTCAGTGGTAGAGCAACGCACTCGTAATGCGTAGGTCGCGGGTTCGATTCCCGCCTCGGGCTCCATATCGTCGTCGGTAGCATTCGACGTGGTGCAATCCCCGAAGGTCATATGGGCGGTCATCAAGGCCCGAGTCGGACGAATCGGATACGGCCCCCGAGAGCGAGCACAGGAACTTCAGCGGCTCTCTACGCAGTTCACAGCACTCGGCCTCGACTTCGGCGCAGCTGTAGATCGAGTCGACGAGCTGGTGAAAGTACATTGTCTCAGCCGAAGCGACAATTCGCTCCATTACGAACTCTTCGCCGGAATCTCACAGGTATGCAACCCCCAACGAATACTCGAGATTGGTACGTTTCGGGGTGAGTTCACCGCTTTTCTCTCGGCGCTGTTCCCTGATGCTTACATTGAGACGTGGGATCTTCCCCAAGAAAGTGACGGTGACATGAGGTCATACGTTGATGACTTTGAAGCTCACTATCACAACCAGACAGCTAATCGTCGGAAGAACATTGGTGGTCGTTCAAACATCAAACAAGTTCAGCGAGATTCAACGGGTCTTTGCGCTGAATCTGCTGCGTTCGACCTCATCTGGGTGGACGGAGACCACACGTTCCCAGTCGTGGCGTTTGACCTCATCAATGCTCTCAGGCTTTCAGGGCCGAGGAGCTGGATTGCGGTAGATGACATCAAGCTGGTCGAAATGAGAAAGTCTGTTCTGAGTTCTACGGAAGCAATCAGTACTGTTCAACACCTTGTACGAAGCGGGCACGTCACATCCCATCTCATCTACAAGCGTGTCGGCGCCACAGGTCGCCGGTGGCGTGACGACAATCGCCGTAAGCACATCGCGATTCTCAAGAGAGCGTGAAGCGAAAGAGCCACTTTGATGAGCAGTATCTCTAATCTTCCACTTCGAGTTCGGTCAGCGCTCAAAAACGGTGAGGACGGAGAGCCATACCCCCGATTCATCCTTGATGATGTCATCGCCAAAGATGAGTACTTACTGTTACTGAGAGATTTCCCTGATCATCTAGTTGGCAACCCCGGCAACGATGGTTTCGTTAACTACACGATTCGGCCGAATTCTGAGGTGTCGGATGAACTCTCACCGGAGTGGAAGAAGTTCATCACGACCATTCGATCGCGAGAAGTTATCGCAGCCTTGGCAAAAGCGTGCCTCACCGAAACGTCCCGGCGTTATCCCGCCTGGTGGCGATGGCTGCTCTATTTCAGACTGCGGAACGTCGACAACTATGAGATCAATCTTGCATTCAGCGCAAACTATGCCGGGCGCTACCTGCCTCCTCATACAGACAACTCATACAAAGTTCTCGCTCTGGTGCTCTATTTCGCAGACGCCAACTACAGCAGTGCGTCCGAAGGAACTCGCTTTTTTTCACCAAAGTCGAGCACCGTCCTCCGTGAAGCCATCAGACGCTTCAACAGACTTTCTGATTCCAGAATCACGCGACTCACGCCACTTGAACTCCAGCCGATGACTTCGTGCAGCATCCACGATGGAACACTCGACACGGAGCGAAATCGTGACAAGGATCAATGGTTCTACAACAACTTCATAAATGACTTCAACGTGTCTTTTCACCCGAATCGAATCGCGGGCTTTGTCAAGACCCAGAACTCATTTCACGCTGTAGACATGCGAAACTCGACTTTCATCGGCCCGCGCCGTAGTTTGCTTATCAATCTGAACCTCAAGCACTCACTACCTGCGCGGGCTTGGCAGTCGTTTCGAACCCGAGTCCTTGGGCTCAGCAGTTAAGACAGTTTCCAGCGAACCTCGATCGTTACGGTCACCTGTTGGGTGCCAAGGTCGATAACTGGGGGTGCGCTCTCGGCCATCGCGTCAGACTTCGCGCCGACGACGATGTTGGTCGGTGCATTGACTTCGGTGAGGTAGACAATCTCACCGAGCTCTACCCCGAGAAGATCTGCATATGCCTCAGCCTTGGCGCGTGCTTTCCTTACCGCATCTTCTCGAGCTGACACGGCACCCGCAGTCGCATCAAGGAGTATGGGAGATGTGGAATTGATTGAGAGGTTTTGACCAGCGCGCGTTACGAGTTCACTGATGACCTCGCCGGCATTCTCTGCATCACGCAAGAGCACCTCGAATATCTGTGATGCGCGATAGCCGATGATTTTTTGGCCATCCGCTTCGGTGTACGAGTACTCGGGATTCACGGTCAACGTCTGCGTAGCAACATCCGCATCCGCGACACTTCGGGCGGCTAACACATCACGGACTTCGTCGGCGGCGATGGTTGCTTCCGCGAGTGCCGCGACGCTCGAGTCAGCCAACACGCTTACCGAGAGCGAGATTCGAACCGCATCCGGCACGACGTCGCTGACACCAGACGCCTGAACGGTGATGCCCTGGGCTATCCCGCCATCACCGATAGTGACGGTCTCTCCGCACGCCGAAAGCGCAAGTGCACAGGTGACTGACCCGACGAGAACTCCAAGTTTTCGCATGCGTCCACGCTACCGAAGTAGGATTTTCCATGATGTTGGCAGCTGTCCCTTGGCACTGGTGGTTGGGCGCAGGCCTGTTGATTGCTGGAATCGGTGCAGTGCTTGGTGTGGTAGTTGGATACCTCGGAAAAGTCGAGGCACAAAAACACCCGACGCGTGCACAGCGACGCGCGGAACAGAACTCCAAGTAACGAGGCGGGCGATGAGCGCCCTCAGAGACGCAGTCGCGACGTCGTCTCTCGCAACTGGTTTGCTCGAGCGGTGTACGTTTCCTCAAAGCGACCGTCTGCATTGTGCTGTCTCAGGTGGCGCTGACTCGCTTGCCCTGCTTCTCCTTGCCGTTCGAACGGAACAACCAGTCACCGCATGGCACGTTGACCACCGTCTTCGGGCTGACTCCTCCAGCGAATTTGAGTTCGTTCGTCACATCGCTGAGGCGCTCGGAGCCACCGCGGAACTTCGCGTGGTGAGCATCGCGGCTGGGTCGAACCTCGAGGCGCGGGCGCGCGAAGCACGTCTTGCGACACTGCCACCCGACGTACTGACCGGCCACACCGCCGATGACCAAGCCGAGACGGTACTGCTCAACCTGATGCGTGGTTCTGGCACCGCCGGGTTAGCGGGTATGCGACATGAACATCACCCTCTTTTGCGAATCCGACGAACCGAGACCCGAGCGCTCTGTGTGGAACTGGGCCTGCAACCGCTGCATGATCCGATGAATGACGATGACCGATACCAGCGTGTTCGTGTACGAAACGAAGTGATTCCGTTGCTCCAGGACATTGCTCGGCGCGACATCGTTGATGTGATTGCTCGCCAGGCAGAAACCCTGCGAGGCGACAACGACCTGCTCGACGAACTTGCCGCAATGATTGATGTTGCTGACGCGCGAGCACTGGCGGCCGCCCCGATTGCACTATCTCGTCGTGCGATTCGGCAGTGGCTCGCCGATCCCCTGCCGCCCGATGCAGCCACCGTTGAGCGTGTACTTGCGGTGGCACGTGGTGAGACAACGGCATGCGACGTGGGTCGTGGCAGATCCGTGCGACGGAGTCACCAACGACTCGGATTGCACGATCTCAAGGTGTTGTAACATCTTCTGCCGATGTCACAGAAACTTCGCGGTAAATGGGCTCTTGGCATTCAGCCACGAGACCTGACCTGGATCATCAAGGACCGCCTCGCCATCTGCGAACGGCCTGGTGGTTTTGGGGTCAGCCACCGCAAAGTACGGCGTCAAGAAGAAGTCATTTGGCTACGAGAGAACGATTTTCACTGCATCGTCAGTGTGAGCGGTGCCCCGCATAATCTGCAAACGTACGAAGAAATCGGCGTGCCATATCGCCACATCCCGCTGCTCACGAGCGATCCGGTCGACGAGTGGTGTCAGAGATTCTTCATCGATCTGAACTCGCTGCTTTCTTCGGGGCATCGCATCGTCGTGCATGCCGAGGACGTCAGCGATCAGCTGGTCAGCATCATGGGTGCATATCTTCGCTGGCTAGGCGTGGTCAAAGAACCCACGGAAGCCGTGACACTTATTGAGCGCTTGACCAATCGTGCGCTTGAACCAGCTTCTCGATCGCTCATCTTCAGGGCTCACGAGTTTCGTCAGAGCTGACGTCGTCGCAGCCACATACTCACAGCACTTCTCACCTCAGTAATCTGAGACACGTGGGAGAACAACGGCTCCTCGTTGTGGGAGTCGGCAGCGAACTTGGTTCGTTGGCGACTGCTTTGCTGGAGCAACACGATCGTTTTGCAGAAGTGCACGGCATTGACGTGCACCCGCCTCGTCGTCGCCTACGACGCACTACCTTTCACCGAGTTGAACACGGCGATGCGGCTGAGTTTGTGCGACGAATCACCTCCCTGCGTCCCGATGTTGTCGTCCACCTCGGAGTCTGGGAGCCACACGCGCGACTAGGGACGAAAGAGGCACGACTCGCGACGGGTAGTTACGCAAAAACGCTATGCGAGGCACTCAGCACGTTGCATGGACTCTCGCGTTTGGTGGTTCGCTCAGGAATAGAGGTGTACGGAGGTTCACGAGAAGGTCGGGTATACGACGAGCACTCTCCGATTGCTCCGACATCGACCTACGGTCACATGCTTGCCGCTCTCGAGACGATGGTCTCCGAAGCTGCTCCCTCAAGTGCGACCACGACCGTGCTGCGATTGGCGCCTGTGATCGGGGCGCATGTGCCGAGTCCACTCGGTCGCCTGCTGCGCCTTCCATTCGTGCCAATTGACCCCACCTCTCGGGCCAAGTTTCAGGTTGTCGCCGACGACGACGCCGCCCGCGCGGTGATGCACGCCGCAATCAACGGCCGCCACGAAGCCGTCAACGTCGTGGCCGACGGACCTGTCAGCATTGCTGGGGTGATGCGCCAAGGTCGCCGACTACCTGTGCCTGTACTCCCGTTCACCTGGCCTGTTGCATCTTCGCTCACGACCTTGGCTGGTGCGCCACTGCCTGATCATGTTCGCGAGCTTCTGCAACATGGACGACTGGCGCGGACATTGACTCACGATCTCGACTACCGACCAGTTCACTCCACCTCGGATGTTGTGAGCCGCTTGTACTCCTGGCCGTCAGTCGTTCGGATCGCGCCCAAACAGCCGCGTGAGCGAGTCGCCTAATGCCCTGGATTGAACGGCCAGACGGCATCTCCATTCACACCCAGGTGACGGGCCGCAGCGATGCGCCGCCCGTGTTGCTCATTCAAGGTCTTGGGATGAACAAGAACGGATGGGCCTTGCAGCGAATTGCGATGGCGACAAAATACAGAACCATCGCGATTGACAATCGTGGTGCCGGGCGAAGCTCGATACCTTCGCAGCCGTTCACGCTCGAGAACATGGCAGATGATGCTCTCTCCGTACTCGATCACTACGGAGTAAGGGACGCACATGTGGTGGGTGCTTCGATGGGTGGTGCCATCGCCCAGATTCTTGCCGTCAAATACCCGAGTCGGGTTCGCTCACTTACGCTGGCGTGCACTGCGTGTCGGAATCTTCCATGGCGTAACGAACTGCTGCGGTACTGGGCGGATACTGCCAACGTGCGAGGGTTGCGACAATGGGCCGACGAATCAGCACGATGGCTGATCGGACCCAGGTCATTTCGTCGACTGGCGCCGGCGATTGGATGGCTCGGCCCGTTGGCAACATTTCGGCCATCACGTGGTTTTAGTGCACAGGTCGGCGCCATTCTTGACACCGACGATTCGATGGTTGCAGAACTCGGACGAATCACTTGTCCAACCCTCGTCGTAGTCGGAAATCAAGACATTCTCACGCCACGAGCTGATAGCGAAGAGATAGCCGAGCGAATTCCGCAGGCAGAGCTCGTCGTAATCTCCGGTGCCGCCCATGGGTTGATGATTGAACATGCATCAACGTTCAACCGAGTGGTGCTTGACTTCATTGATCGTGCAGAGCGATCGGTGCGTTCGGCATACCATTCGAACTGAGCGCCGATGCGCATCGTTGTCGTCGGAGCTGGAATCAGTGGCTTACTTGCTGCACGACGCTTGGTTGATGCCGGCGAATCGGTCATAGTTCTCGACAAAGGTCGCTCGAGCGGAGGTCGTTGCGCTACGCGGCGGGTCGGGAGTGCGACGTTCGACCATGGCGCACAGTTCTTCACGGTGCGATCAGACGACTTCGCTGCACTGGTACACGGGTGGCTCGCCGAAGGAATCGCAAGGGAGTGGTGTCGTGGTTTTTCTGAACACGACGGACACCCTCGTTATTGCGGCGCACACGGCATGACCTCAATCACCAAACGTTTGGCTCAGGGACTCGACGTCAGATACTCGAGCATGGTGTTTTCGCTTGAACAGCTCGCCACGGGTTGGCGTGTGCATCTCGACGACGCAACCTTCATGGATGCCGATCGGGTTGTTCTCACCTGTCCCGTGCCCCAGTCAATGGCGCTCATCGTGAATACTGATCTCGTCGTGCCCGATGCCATACGCACGATTGAGTACGACAAAACCATTGCTGCACTCGTCGTTGTTGAAGGCGACACGAAGGTGCCTGAGCCGGGCGGAATTCAGAATGCTGATGAGACGTTCTCGTTCATTGCCGACAACGTGCGGAAAGGTATCAGTGGCACTGGTGCGCTCACTTTTCACTGCTCACCGAGTTTCAGCGAAGAGCACTGGTGGACGGACACCGCAACCATCCACGAAGACGTGATGCGCAGAGCACAGGCATGGATTGGTGATGCGAGGGTGATTGAACATCAGCCAAAGCGTTGGCGCATGGCTACACCGCGCACCACGTGGCATGAACGCTGCTGGTCGTCAAGCGGCGTCACGCTCGCTGGTGACGCATTCGCTGGCCCCAAAGTGGAGGGGGCGGCACTCTCAGGTCTCGCAGCAGCGCAACAGGTGCTGTCGAGTTGATTGTCGACTCAGAGGTTGACGAGCGAGTCAAGCAATGCGCGTGGAGCGCGGCGCAACGCTTCCGTTGCTGCACCAGCAGGCAACTTGTCGCACTCGGCCTCGGCGGCGGCGGCGTAATCGCGAGCGGTTTCCAGCGCTGCCGCTAAGCCCGGACCATTGCGCACAATCTTGAGCGCTTTCGTGCGCTCTTTGGCGGTGAGTGGCGAGCCAAGCAAGTCATACAGTTCGCGAGACTCAGCAGAATCGTGTGACAGCGTGAGCAAGACAGGCAACGTATATACGCCTTCTTCGAGATCATGGCCAGCGGGCTTGCCGAGTTGTTCGTCGGTGGCGACGATATCGAGCACATCATCGACGATCTGAAACACCATGCCGTATGCATCCGCAACATTCGTGATGATGTCGGTGACATGACGGTCATGACCGGCTACGAGCGAGCCGATGCGTGCAGAAGTAGCAAAGAGCGAGGCTGTCTTGCCCTGAATGCTGACGAGATACGACGGAATGGTGCGATTGCGATTGTAGGTATGGCGCAGCTCTTCAACCTGCCCTTCGCAGAGCCGGCCGATCGTTCGCGCAAGAAGGCCCGCAACCTCGTTACCAAGCGAAGCCGCAATCTCTGATGCGCGTGCAAGAAGGAAGTCCCCCGCGACAATGGCCTGCAGGTTGCCCCACTTTGCGTTCACTGTTTCGACACCACGTCTTGTGGTGCTCTCATCCATGACATCGTCGTGGTACAGCGACCCGAGATGCACGAGTTCGCAGGCAATCGACCCGGAAATCACCCGATCAGAGACGCGTCCTTCACTACCAACTTGGGCGGCAGCGACTGCGAGCACGGGACGCAACCGTTTGCCACCAGCGACGATGAGGTGCGACGCAAGTTCCGTGAGATAGGCATCCGGAGTTCGTACCGCAGCACGAAGGGCGTCCTCAACGCGGTCACGATCCACTGCCATAAGCGGTAGCTCAAGCAGGGGTGAGGAAATGTTCACTTCGTCAGGCTATGACTACGGCACTTCCTTCTCGTGACCGTGACGCAGGTCCGCAGAGATTCGGTGAGGACACTCGTCACAATCATGCTGGCTGCGTGCGTATGACAATTGCGACGCATTCTGTGAGCTCGTCAACTGGGGCCCTGGTCCAGCGGGGATACACTCTCAGATACGACCGCGAACCAAATCATCGCGAAAAGGTGGTACTAGCAGTGTTCGAACGTTTCACCGACAGGGCCCGGAGAGTGGTCGTGTTGGCGCAAGAAGAAGCGCGGCTGCTGAACCATTCCTACATTGGCACCGAGCACATCCTGCTCGGCCTCATCCATGAAGGTGAAGGTGTCGCCGCGAAAGCCCTTGAGTCGCTGAACATTTCTCTCGAGGCGGTGCGTGCCCAAGTAGAAGAGATCATCGGCCAGGGTGGCTCGTCGCCGTCGGGACACATCCCCTTTACTCCGCGCGCCAAGAAGGTGCTGGAGTTGTCACTTCGCGAGGCACTGCAACTGGGTCACAACTACATCGGCACCGAGCACATCTTGCTCGGCCTCATTCGCGAAGGCGAAGGCGTCGCAGCACAAGTGCTGGTGAAGTTGGGCGCCG
>Ga0208084_1000192_pt1 | contig 16224 bp, 15 predicted proteins | sample LakMenEpi14Sep09_FD_150698 | JGI IMG/M metagenome (GOLD analysis project Ga0208084, IMG submission 150698) | Freshwater microbial communities from Lake Mendota, WI - 14SEP2009 deep hole epilimnion (SPAdes) | ecosystem: Environmental > Aquatic > Freshwater > Lentic | place: Lake Mendota, Madison... | reverse complement strand
GTCCCGGATTCTCTACAACATAGAAACCATGTTCGCCATAGAGCGCGAGCCGAACAAACTCGTCGAATCGAATTGATCCTCCGTCGGCGTCAATCGCCTGACGAATGTCTTCAGCCGCCAAAGGCACCGACAAGATTGGCTACATCGCCAAAGTGCAGAGCGATACCAGGCAGCACCCCAGCCACCAACGTGACAACGACGGTGATTCCGAGTGCAATCTGCAGTGACGACGGTGTCACGATCGGGCTGGCATCACCGTGCGGTACGGGTCGCATCCATATTTCACGCATCACATTGCCGTAGTAACCAAAGGCAATGACCGAGTTGACCGCTCCCACGATGGCGAGTGCGTATGCCCACGGGGTTGCATCGGTGAGGAGCGCCTGGAATGCGGCGAACTTACCAATCCACCCGCCAAGTGGTGGAATACCAGCTAGAGAGGCTAGGAAAATCGTCATCAGCACTCCGAGCGCTGGCGCGTATGAGAAGAGTCCGCCAAGTGATGAAATCTCCCCACTTCGTGTCTTGCGTGAGACGGCGAGGATAACGCCGAACATCCCGAGGTTCGTTGCCGCATAGACGAGTAGATACACCACGACAGCACGCAATGCTTCATCAGCCGCAGCACCACCAGCGACTGCCAGCGGCATCAACACGAAGCCACCTTGGCTCACGGACGAATACGCGATCATGCGCACCAGATTGGTCTGGCGCAACGCAAAGATGTTGCCGACGGTCATCGTCAATGCAGAGAGGATCCAGATGAACGGCTGCCAGACATCGGCCGCCGCCGGAAATGCCGTCAGTAGCAACACGACGAGTGCGATGAAGCCGGCCGCCTTGCTGGCCACTGAGAGGAAGGCCGTCACCGGAGTTGGTGCTCCTTCGTATGTGTCGGGTGCCCAGGTGTGGAACGGCACTGCCGAAACCTTGAACGCAAAACCGACGACAACGAACACCACGGCCAGTGCCTGAACCGGCGCAAACTCTCCGTCGAGAGTGACCGATTTTGCAATGTCGACCAAGAGTGTGGAATTGGCAACGCCATACAAGAGCGACATGCCGTAGAGCATCACAGCTGATGCAAATACACCGAGCAGGAAGTACTTCACACCTGCCTCGTTGCTCTTCATGTCGCGCTTACGCCATGCGGCCAACATGTAGGCAGGAATCGAGAGGAACTCAAGAGCAACGAACACCGACACCAAGTCGCGGGCCGAGGACATCATCACCATGCCGAGCAGGCTCGTTAGCAGAAGGAACCAATACTCGCCCCGCCAGTAGTCGCCTTCTTCGACATGCGAGCTCGAGAGCAGAACAATCACGTAGCCGGCAAGTAGGAACAGTCCTTTCATAACAAGGCTGAACTCGTCCACTACGTAGCGACCGTCGAACATCGAGCGAACGGGGTCGTCGTGCAGGGCAAGGGTCAACACTGGCAACGCAGCACCAAGCAGTGTGAAACCCGTAAGGACGGAGAGCAACCACTTGCTGCGCTCAGTCGTGAAGAGGTCGACGAGCAGCACCACGGAGATGCCGACTGCCAGCACGATCTCAGGCGCAAGGGCGTGATAATCGATGACCGGCGCCGTCCATGGCGCGGGAGTTGCCGACAAGATGCTCACCCGTCAGCCTCCGAACGCGCGCAAGGTGCCTTGCACCGCTGGGTCGATGATGCTGAAGAGCAGGTTTGGTGCGACACCAAAGAGCACGATTGCTACGAGCAGCGGCAACCATGCAATCCACTCGTACGTATTCACGTCATGGACGTCGTGGTGGTCGTGCCCTTTGGGGGTTCCGAATGCAGTTCGCTGGTAGAGCCACAAGAGGTAGGCAGCAGCAAACACCGTGCCAAGTGCTGCAATGACCATGTACGTGCGATACACCGTCACGTTCAGGCCGTCTGCCGGGTTGTAGGCCGAAAGGATTGCAGGAAACTCACCCCAGAATCCGGCGAGGCCAGGCAGACCGAGCGATGCCATCGAGCAGAGGCCAAGAATCCAGCCGAGACGAGGGGCCTGCGTGAGCATGCCACCGAGTTTGCTGATCTCGAGGGTGTGATATCGCTCCTTCACGCTGCCTGCGACGAAGAACAGCATGCCCGTGATGAGTCCGTGAGCCACCATGCCAAACACGGCGGCGTTGACGCCGAACGAAGTAAGGGTTGAGATGCCCAGCATGACGAACCCCATGTGTGCGACCGATGAGAACGCAATGAGTCGCTTCATATCGGTCTGAGCAAGACAGCCAAGTGCTCCGTAGATGATGCCCACCACGGCGAGTCCACCAATCCACGGTGCCCACTCAATGGCAGCTTCGGGAAGCATCGGAATCGCGATGCGCACAAAGCCGTAGGTGCCGAGTTTCAGCAGGATTGCTGCGAGAATCACCGAACCCTGGGTCGGGGCTTGCGTGTGTGCGTCAGGCAACCATGTATGGAACGGGAACATCGGAACTTTCACTGCGAATCCGACGAACATTCCGGCAAAAATCCACACCTGTGCATTCTTGGCGATACCCACACCGTTCTCTACGAGATACGGAATGGCAAAGCTTTCCGCACCCGTCTTGAAGAAGGCTGCCAAGAATGCAACCAGCATGAGTGCCGAACCAAACATCGTGTACAGGAAGAACTTGAGTGAGGCGTACTGTCGCTGCTCCCCTCCCCATACACCGATCATGAAGTACATCGGCAGAAGAACCACTTCAAAGAACACGAAGAACAAGATGAGGTCTTGAGCGATGAATGTGCCCGCCATGCCGGTCTGAAGGATGAGCATCAGGATGAAGAAGGCTTTGGGATTTCCAGGCGACGGGATGTGGTCCAAGCTGTAGATGACAACGAGCAGTGTGATGACCATGCTCAGCAGGTAGAGCGGCAGGCTGATGCCGTCGACTCCGATGAAGTAGGTGCTCTTGATGACGGGTATCCAACTCGTCTCCGCCACGAACTGCATGGAGCCGGCTTTGTCGAAATCAAAGCTGTAGAGCGTGAACGCCCCCACGAGAACTGTCGCAATCGACGTGAAGAGGGCAACCATCTTGATGGCCGCCTCGTTCGCCTTCGGGGTAATGAGAAGGATGAGCACACCGAGCATCGGCAAAAATGTGCCGACACTCAGCACCCAGTTGTTGTCGCGGATCATCTGCATGTTTGTATCTCCCGTGTTTTCAGGTGTTGAGGATGACGAAGACGAGTGCTGCCACCGCGGCGGTCGCAAACAGCAACGCCCCGTAGTGGCCTACTCGTCCAGATTGGATTGGTTGCACGGTCGTGCCTGCCGTCTTGGTGACTTCCGCCGATGCATTGACGGTGCCGTCGACGATGCGCTGGTCAATGTCGCGATAGACCACTTGAGCCAGGCGACGGGCGACGGATGCCACGGCGTGCAAGATTCCATCCAGCACCTTCTGGTTGAACCAATACGTTGCGCGCGAGATCGGCCCGGCAACGTTGCTCACCACACCCCGCTCGTAGAGGTCGTCAAGGTAGTACTTGTTGGCGAGCAAGCGGTAGCCCGCACGTGCAATGCCGTTGCGCTGAGTGAGCCCGACGAGACGCGGATCTCGTTTTCCGTAGAACGCCGCGCTGAGCAGCCAACTGACCGCGATACCGGCAAAAACGATGGCGAGCGAAAGCAGGGCCTTTGACCACTTGAACTTGGCGTGATTCAACGCCGGTGCGAAACAGACTCCGGACTCTGGGGCCTCAGTGCCGCACGGTGACTTCGAGTGACCCTCTTCTGCAGTTGGAAGTGCAACAACAAACGACTCGCCCAGACCGCCAGCACGGACATCACCGACCACGACGGCACGTGGTTCGGCCCACTTCTTCAAGTATTCCCACGATGAGCCGAATGGCGTCGCATTGAAGAGGCCGGAACCGATTGCAAGGACCGCAAGTATCGCAATCGGAGCAGTGATAAGGATGCCTGATTCGTGTGGTCCACTGTGCTTGTGACTGTCGTGTGAGTCGTGACTCGTGTGGTTGTCGTGTCCATCGTGACTGGCGTGATCATGTTGATGATGAGCATCATCCGTGGCATGCTCTCCCGCGGCAGCACCACGAGGAGCGCCAAAGAACGTGAGATAGGTCGCGCGCGTCATGTACGCCGCCGTGAGGAATGCGCCGAAGAGACCAACGATCATGAAGAACGTATAACCGTTGTTGCCGACGTTGTCGATGATCTCATCTTTGGAGAAGAAGCCAGAGAACGGGAACACGCCGCAGAGTGCGAGCGTCGAGACGGTCCACGAGGCGAAGGTGATCGGCATGTGCTTGCGCAGACCTCCCATGTCCTTCTTCATGTCGAATGAGTGGTGCGATGCGCTGTGACTGATTGAGCCGGCACACAAGAAGAGACACGCCTTGAAGAAGGCGTGCGTGAAGATGTGGAACACTGCAGGCAACCATGCGCCGGCACCGAGGCCAAGCATCATGTAGCCCAACTGGCTGACGGTGCTGTACGCGAGCACACGCTTAATGTCGGTCTGTACGAATGCGAGAGCCGCTGCGATCACGATGGTGATCGCGGCAATAATCATGATGACATTGGACGAAGGGCCAAGTATGTCGAGACCGGTGTAGAACACCGGGTAGAGCCGCGCGACAAGGAATACGCCGGCGACCACCATCGTTGAAGAGTGCAACAGTGAGCTGACCGGAGTCGGGCCGGCCATTGCGTCTGGCAACCACGTGTGCAGTGGGAACTGACCACTCTTGCCGATACAAGCAATAAAGAGCGCGACTGCTGCAACGAGGATCACAGTCGAGTTCGGCTCACCGGAGAGCGCCCAAGCCGATAGGCCACGAATTGAGAATCCCGACAGTCCAAGGTTGGAAGTCGTCCAGTCGTTGGCGGCAAAGAACAACACTGCGATGCCGACAAGCAACCCAACGTCACCAGTGCGAACGGTAAAGAACGCCTTCAGAGCAGCCCGACTGTTGGCGCCGTCTTCCCACCAGTGACCAATGAGCATGAACGAGCACAGACCCATGATTTCCCAACCGAGCAAGAAGAGAATCATGTCCTCGGCGATGACCATCGCCATCATGCCCGCAGAGAACAAGGTGAGTGCAGCAAAAAAGTGTGTGTACCGACGGTCGCCGCGCAGATACTCAAGCGAATAGACCTGCACCAACGTGGAGATGAATGCGACGACAAAGAGCACGACCACCGTCAGACCGTCCACGTGTTGACCGATGGTGAACTCGGCACCTCCCGCCTGCCACCAGGTCCACGTCCGAACGACGGGCGAGACGAACTGCTCTTCTGAGGCTGAATTGACGCGTTGGATCCACTGCCACGCAGCACCTCCAGCGAGTACAAGACTTCCCAAGAGTGAGAGCACGCCAATTTCGCTGCCCTTCTTTGGCAGCTTCTTGCCGAACAAAATGATCAAGAGGAACCCGACGGTCGGCACCACTGGCGCCAACCAGGCGTTGTCTAGGAACCAGCCGCCCGATAACGGTGACAGTGTCTCGGAAGCAGCGAACATCATCAGCCTCGCATCTCACTGAGTTCATCGAGGCCGATGCTGCGACGATTGCGGTAGATGAGCAGAACCATTGCGAGCCCGACGCCGACCTCCGCTGCAGCCACGGCAATGATGTACAACGCAAACGTGTGACCATCAGCAGAACCATTGCGCAGAGCGAACGCCAACAGATTGATGTTTACAGAGTTAAGAATGAGTTCAATTGACATCAGCACTAGGACTGCATTTTTCCGCGCGATAACGCCATACACGCCGATGCAAAACAGAATCGCACTGAGGAGGATGAACTGACTGGTCAGCATCGGGTGACACCGGCAAACTGAGTCATCGAGTTATTCCTTGCGAGCCAAAACGATGGCCCCGACGATGGCTGCGAGTAGTACGAACGAGAGCGCCCAGAACGGGAGGAGGTAGGGCCCGAAAATCTGATCGGAGATGTCAGCGATAGGTACGACCTTGGCGTCGCTCGGGAGTTGCTCGTCTCCGAACGACGAGAGCACGGCAATTGATATCGCAGCAAAGAGCAGCGCCGCGACGGGTATGCCGAGGCGCCAATAGGGATTGTTCAGATCACGCTCCGCACCGATTCGCGCCCGCGTGAGCATGGTGCCAAAGAGGAACAACACCATCACGGCTCCGATGTACACGAGCACTTGGGTGACTGCGAGAAACTCAGCCGCCAACAGCACGTACTGTGCCGCGGCACCAGCAAGGACTGTCACCAGCCAGAGCGCGGCGTGGACGACATTGTTGGTTGTTACCACCCTCAACGCCGCGACAATCATGATCAAAGCAATAACGCCAAAACCAATGTTTTGAGCAACAAGAACATCGGTGGCGAACATCATTCGTTACTTCTTCTTCTTTTCTGCACCGGCTTCAAGTTCAGGAGCTTCGGGAACGGTCTCCATCCATTCTCCCAGCTTTGCCTTGTCATGCAGAAGATCGGCAATCCGCGGCTCGGAGTACTCGTACTCAGGGCTCCAGAACAAAGCGTCAAAGGGGCACACTTCCACACAGATGCCGCAGTACATGCACAACGCGTAATCGATATCGAAGCGATCAAGCTTGTTCACTTGACGCGGTTTGCCACCTTCTCGGCGCGGCGGCGCAAGTTCCTTGTGCCCTTCAATGTAGATGCACCAGTCGGGGCACGATCTGGCACACAACATGCACGACGTGCAGTTGCCCTCATGCAGTGCGATAACGCCACGCGCACGAGTCGGTGGCGACTCTTTCTCGTGCGGATACTGCACGGTGTTGGCACCCTTCGTCACCGTCTCGAACAGTGTGCCGAGCGTGACTCCGAGGCCTTTCACCAAACCAGGAACCTTTGCCACCTACATCACCACCTTGAAAATCGACGTGACTGCAATATTGCCGAGTGAAACAGGAATCAATACTTTCCAAGCGAACTTCTGCAACTGATCTTCACGGAAGCGCGGATACGAAAACCGCACCCACATGATGAGGAACGCCACCAGCATCATCTTGGTGAACATGATGATTGGTCCGACGATATTCATCCAGTTGTCGACGGAGTCAACGTCAGTCCAACCAAACCAAGCGAACGGAACTCCCCAGCCACCGAGGAAAAGGACGGAGGCAATCAGAGCTAGTACTCCAGCGGTAGCGAATTCTCCGATGAAGAAAATGAGGAAGCGGAATCCTGAGTACTCGGTCATGTACCCCGAGACGAGTTCGCTCTCTGCAATGGGCATGTCGAACGGCGCCTGCGTCAGTTCGGCTTGCACGGCAATCATGAAGACGAGGAAACCGACGAACTGTGTGATGATGAACGGGTTACCCAGACCGTCAAAGCCGAAGATGGATCCGGTGTTCTGCGCGACCACGATTTGCTGAAGATTCATCGTCTCCGCCTGGATGACAACACCAACGACGGCCAGCACCATCGGAAGTTCGTAGGCAATCAGCTGACCTGCGGCACGAAGTCCACCAAGCAAGGAGTACTTGTTCGCACTCGCCCAGCCCGCCATCAGGATGCCAAGCACAGACACCGACGACACGGCGAGCGCGTAGAAGACCCCTGATTCGAAGTTGGTAAACCATGCATCCGGCCCGAACGGCACTACTGCGACGAGCAAGAACGTGCTGACGAGCACGATGATTGGCGCCATCTTGAAGATGCGTGCATCGGCGCGCTCGGGCACGATGTCTTCTTTCTGTAGCCACTTACCAACTTCGGCAACCAGCTGCAGCGAACCGTACGGACCGGCTTCCATCGGCCCGAGGCGGCTCTGCATGAACGACATCATCTTGAAGAGAAAGACATAGACGATGGTGCCGGCAGGCAACAGCACCGCGACAACGCCACCGAGCACCCGCAACAGCGACTGACCCCAATACGGCACTTCGAACGCCAGCACACTGCTCAGCATCGACAACTCGCCCACCGCAACTCTCACCTGTCGATATCTCCGAGGATGAAGTAAAGCGAGGCGAGGATCGTGACGATGTCCGGCACGTAAACACCTCGCAATACCCACGGAGCAACCGAGATGTTGTTGAACGACGCAGATCGAATCTTCACCCGGAATGGTCCAAGTTCGCCACGTGAGACGACGTAGTAACCCATCTCACCCAGCGGATTCTCGGTAGATACCCAGGCCTCACCCTCAGGCACCTTGATGATCTTGGGAACCTTGGCCATGATCGGCCCGCTCGGAATGGTGTCGAGCAACTGATCAACGATTTTGGTTGCTTCCCTGGTCTCTTGCAGCCGTACCCAGCATCGGGCGAAACTGTCGCCGTCCGGGTGCGTCCACACTTTCCAGTCCACCTTGTTCCACGCCATCGGCAGGGAGTGGTCTCGACGGAGGTCCCAGTCCACACCGCTGGCGCGCAAGTTGGCGCCCGACAACCCGAATTGCAGCGCGATGTCTCGCGGGATGACACCGATGCCGCGTGTGCGGGATTGGAAAATCTCGTTGCCGAACAGCAAGTCGTCAATCTGGTCGCAGAAGGTTCGGAGCTTCTTCATCACGGCCTTGGTCTCTGCGATCCAACCTTTCGGCAGGTCATCCTTGAGGCCACCGATTCGATCGAAGTTCGGGTGGAATCGTCCTCCAGTTGCACCTTCAATCAGGTTCAGCACATACTCGCGATCGCGGAACGCAAAGAACACTGGGGTAATCGCACCCATCTGCACGCCAAGGTCACCGAGGAACAGCGACACGTTGGCGATTCGCGAGAGTTCAAAGAGGATGGTTCGAATGTGCTGTGCACGGGCCGGCGCTTCGACGCCCATCAACTTCTCCGCAGCCAGAATGAACGGCACTTCATTGGCGAAGCTGCCCAACCAGTCAATTCGATTCACGAGCGTGGTGACCTGCGGATAGGTGCGTACCTCGGCAAGTTTTTCGTATCCGCGGTGCATATAGCCACACGACGGCTCCGCCCACACCACCTGCTCACCATCGAGTCGGGCAATGATGCGCAGCGTGCCGTGTGTAGCCGGGTGTTGCGGACCAATATTCAGCGTCATGCCTTCGGTTTCGAGTTCGACATTCAGGCGAGAATCAGCAGCTTGGCTGGCGATGTACGCCAGTCGCTGTCGGTCGCCGAGCACTCGGTCAGTGAGACTCATTCTTCGTCTCCACCTTCACCGCCACCAGGCAATGGCTCAACATCAACGATTCCTGGCCATGGTTTGATCATGCGTGCGAGCAGTGGGAAGTCTTTACGCAAAGGATGCCCTTCGAAGTCGCTCGGCAGGTACATGTTGCGCAAGTCAGGGTGCCCAGCGAAAACGATCCCGAACATCTCGTGAGTTTCGCGCTCGTGCCAGTTGGCGCCCGCATAGACATCATGAATTGATTCGAGAGTCAGCGAATCGTCGGGGACATCGACTTTGACGATGACACTCACGTGAGTAATGGGATTAGACACACGAACGAAGACCTGCATCCGCGTTGAGCCGCCTGCATACCCTTGACGCACTGTCGTGTCGCGCTCTGGTGCGGGCTCGGTTGGATCATCTTCGCCGCGACCATACGGCGAAGGCATCCAGTCGATGGCGGAGAGGAAGCAGAAGTAGTGAAACCCGAGGGTGTCACGCAGGGTGCGCATCGAGGACTTCCAGCTCTCTGTATGCACACGCAGCCAGAGGTCGTCTTTGTGGAATGACTCGACGAGTCGATCGCCAAGCGCCGCCTGAACTTCCGCGACAGAAGTGATGCGGGGTTGTGTCTCTGACGAAGTGCTCATGATGAACGATCAGTTGCCAACGACAACGGGCGTGCCCTTTCGTTCAGCCGCCGCACTGGCATCGAGCGAACGAGTGCCTTCGCCGCGCCAGCGTGCACCCATGTCTTCGTTCTTAATGCGTTCTTTCAACAACACGATGCCCTCGAGCAACGCTTCCGGTCTCGGCGGGCAGCCCGGCACATAGACATCTACGGGAATGATTTGGTCGACACCCTTGGTCACCGAGTAGGAATCCCAGTACGGTCCACCGCAGTTCGCGCAACTACCCATGCTGATGACGTACTTGGGTTCGGGCATCTGTTCGTACAGACGCTTCACTGCTGGAGCCATCTTGTCGGTGACGGTGCCGGAGATAACAACGAGATCGGCTTGTCGCGGACTGGCCGGCAGTGGAATCACGCCCAGTCGCATCACGTCGTAACGAGGCGATCCGAATGCAGCGCCCATCTCGATGGCGCAGCATGCCAAACCCCACTGGTACACCCACATGCTGTGTGAGCGGCCGAGGTTGAAGAGCACCGACAGGGGGCGCGGCATTCTCCCGCGTTCAACTAAACCCATCGCAGCACTCCTTTACGCCACGCGTAGAGAAGCCCCAAGAGCAGTACGAAGACGAACACTCCCATCTCGACGAGCCCGAATGTGCCGTAGCGCTCGAGTTGTGTGGCCCAAGGAAAGATGAACACTGCCTCGACGTCGAACACGACGAACAACAAAGCAAAGATGTAATAGCGAACTTGACTTTGCGACCACCCCTCACCGACGGGGTCGACACCGCTCTCATAGGTGAGGAGTTTCTCTCGGCCAGGGCGCGCTGGCCGGACGACTGAGGAGACCCAGAGCAACAGTCCCGCCAGAAGCACCGCGGTGATGCCGAACCAGCCAACCGTGAGGAACGACCGCAGGAAATCCGAGACCTCAGACATCGTGAAAAAACTACTATGCGGCAACTCTGCGGAGAAACCCGCCGTGCGTTGCCATCATTTCACAATGGTGCTTGGGCTGGCAGACTGAGCGATGTCCTGACGCTGGCATCAACACCAGTCGAAACCGCCACCAATGACCGCGTTCACCTCTCGTACGTCGACACGTCAAGGACCACTGTGGGACCTCGCAGCAATCTGGGTCACCCTCAGCGTGACACTTGCCTACCTTGACGTACCAATTGTCAACGCACCGCGCTTTGCTGTCGCTCTCGTGCTGCAGGCAGCTCTCGGCACGTGGTTCGTCACAAAACTCCTGAGGGGCGTACAACCATCACTCCTCATGTTGATGGGGCCAGGTCTCATTCTCGGAGGCGCGCTCTCCTTTGCCATCTTCCAGGTGGTGGGGCGAGGTGTCGTTGGTGTTGTCATCTCTGCAGCCACCGGCGTAATAGCAATCGTGTCTCTGGCAAGGGAAGGGATCGTTTCTGCGGCACCTTCCTTCCGACTGGAGAGATTCCTGCATCTCCTCGGTTTGGCAGCTCTTGGGATGGCATCCGAGTTTGAGTGGCTTCTGATTCCTGCGCTGGGCTGCTTCTTTGCTGGGCTTCTCTGGGTTCTAAAGATTGGTAGTACTCGGTTCATAAGGACTGCAGCTGTTGCAATTGCGATCTGCAGTTTCGCGCTAGCACCGGTGTTTCGTGGCGCTTGGTGGTGGATCATCACCGACGACTACAACTTCTTTGAGGTTCTTTCGCGACACATCACGGATTCGGGACCGTTCGCAAAGTGGGGGATGCTTGACGCGTCTCGCTATCACTGGCTCTCCTACGGGTGGAGTGGACTTCTTGATTACTCGGCGGGGTCGCCCAACGCTCTCGTCACGCTGACTCGAGTGATGCCACTTGTCTACTCGCTGGGTTTAGCAGCTTCGCTCTTGACTCTCGGGGCAGCGTTTGCGATTCGATCGAGAAACATCTTTGTGTTCGCCCTTCCTTGTTGGGTTCTGCTCGCTAACTTCAGGATTGACTGGGCCGGAACCTCGACTGGTGGTTCATTCGCTGTGCTTGCGGCCGTGGTCGCACTTCTAGCGATGATGTCAACTCGTGAGGACGCTGTTTGGCGGAGGATCCTGTGCTACGCAGGCTGCGCCGTGGTGATCTCCCTCACCAAGGTGCCAGGGACGCTGATGTTGCCTGCACTCATTCTTGGCGCAGAGTCAAGGCGGGTCTCGCAGCGGTTGAACTTCGGTCGGCCGAAGATGATTGGCCTGCTCTCTGTCTCGGCAGGTGGACTCTTAGCAATCATCTTGTTGTTGCCATTCAGCAAGTACGTAGAACCACTTCGCTTTGAATGGAGTCGAGACGCGTCAGAAGTTATCAGTGGCAGCTGGTTGACAGAAGCCGTAACTGTGGCTGCTCAGAATGCCTGGAGTCTTCTGGCCATAATTGCGACTTTGTTGGTTGCATCTCGCATGCGCTTGAGTGCGACTGGTGATACGCCGACATTCACCGTACTCCCCTTCGCGGTGTTATGGGTTGTGGGTGTCGCTATGAACGTGAGTATTCAAGGAACGGTCAAGGCAAACCTTCATGAGTACTTCAGCGGTCCGAGTTACTTTCTGGCCGGGTTGACGATCTTCGCGCTTGTCGCCACATACGACTCCTCACAAACAGGAACTCGATTGACGTTTGAAAAGACATGGCTCACCTCTTGGATCTTTGTCGCACTCGGGGTTGGCATTCTCACGACTGCAACTTCGTACGTGCCACTTCCATCACTTCTGGAGCGAGCATCTTTTCGAGATCTCATCTCCAACTGGAAGGTTGCGCTGACGATCGTCTTTCTTGTTTGGCTGATGACTAGTAAGAAGCAGTCGAACCTCAAACTGCAAAGCGCTGTTGCGGTGCTGGCCATCGTCTTGGTTGTTGATGGGGTAAATCAGAACTTGCTCACACTCTTGCGCGAAAGACCAAAGCCAAGCAGTTCAGCCGTTGAACTTGAGCTGATGCTAGGGCCTGATGACAGCCGAGAGGTTGGAAGATGGCTTCAGAACAACTCTGACGTGAGAGATCTCGTCGCGACCAACTTTCTTTTCGCTGACTCAGAGACTCAAGTGTTCGGAGATGACTACTCACTTGCAGTCTGGTCACATCGGGAGTTCCTCGTACTCGGACCGAAGTTCTTCGGCGTAGCTGAGACTGCTGGAGATGAAATCGACCTGTGTATACGTTTTGCTGACGCACCGACCGAGGCGGATGCGCTGTTGCTTAGCGAGCGAGGCGTGTCTTGGTTCGTGGTAGATCTCTTGGCAACTTCACAACGATCTTGGGAGCCATACGGAGACGTTGCGTTTCGCAGTGATCGATTCTGGGTCGTCAAACTCCGCAGCTCGATTTCCTCAGCGCACTCAGCGTCGTCAGATTGGAGCGTTCGCGAGAACTAAGAACCAATCGACGAGACGTGCCGTAATCGGCGCAGTTCGGGCAACGTGCTCGTGGGATGACTCGACGAGGTGCTTCGGGTCAAGGCCGTACTTCTGTAGCTCTACGGTGCCCGCGCCGGCGCTCCAGCGAGAGATGATCTCGAGTGTTGCCTCTGGGTGGAACTGGGTAGCAAAGATTCTGTTGCCGAGCATGGCCTGTGGCCCGACATCGCTACTAGCAACAGCGCGGAGGCTTGCTGGCACGCTGAATACGTCATAGTGCCACTGCAGCCATGTGTGCTGAAGCAGATCTGGATGTGTCGCACTTGAAACCGGGTGCCAACCCAATTCGGGTCTCGGCGCTCGCACAACGGTGCCCCCGAGTGCGTGCGAGACGAGTTGTGCACCAAAGCAGATCGCAAAGATGGGTACACCTCGATTGATGGCTGCACGAATGAGGTCGGCTTCGGCGGCTACTTCTTTCTCGTTGCTCTCCCAATAGACCGACCACTCAGACCCGAGCAGCAGAACGAGGTCGATTCCTGCAAGAGGCTTCCACTCACGTGGATACTCCCGCTCATTACGCTCAAGTGAAAATCCGAGTTCGGTGAGCCTGCTCCCGACCAGTCCAGGGTCGGCATCTCCCTTGTTGCCAACAACCAATGCACGCACAGCGATACCGTAGTTGTTGCATGAGCAACGACCGTGCACTCGAAATCTCACTCGAGCAGGTCCGTCGTGTCAGCGAGCGTGACCGACACGTTGTCACTCACACGCCAGTTGCTCCCTCTGCTCACCTCAGCGAGCGATGCGGAGGTTCAGTCGTGCTGAAAGCCGAGAACCTCCAGCGCACTGGAGCATTCAAGATTCGCGGAGTCATGAACAAACTCGCCATGCTCGGCGATCGCGCCCGCAAGGGAGTGGTGGCTGGCAGTGCCGGAAACCACGCCCAAGCCTTGGCCTTCGGTGCCCGACATTTCGGTGTGCCGTGTGAGATCTTCGTTCCAGCAGGTGCATCACTGGCCAAGATGGCGGCGTGTCGGGGCTACGGCGCGACGGTGCATGAAGGTGGTGACAGCCTCGACATTGCAGTAGAACACGCAAAGCTGCGTGCCGAGGAGAGCGGCATGGTGTTCTGCCATCCTTACGACGACTCCGATGTGGTCGCCGGCCAAGCGACGCTCGGCCTCGAACTGATCGAGGACATCCCAGATCTCGCTCAGGTCGTCGTCCCACTCGGTGGAGGTGGGCTGCTGAGCGGTGTCGCCCTCACGGTTAAACAGTTCAATCCCGACATCAAAGTCATTGGAGTGCAGATTTCCTCGTGCGCGCCATACGTCTACGGCAAGGCTCCTCTAGGTCCGATTGTCACATTGGCCGATGGAATTGCCGTAAAAGTTCCTGGAGTAGTGACTGCTCCGCTCATCGACAAGTGGGTCGATGAAGTCGTCGATGTCAACGAAGACAGCGTCGCGGACGCGATGATGCTCCTCTTGGAGCGCTCCAAGCTCTTCGTTGAAGGCGGAGGTGCGGTCGGCGTTTCCGCCCTGATTACCGACCGGGTGAAGCCCGCCAAGAACGGCACTACGTGTGTTGTGTTGTCTGGCGGTAATGCAGATCTTGGACTTCTCACGGGTCTCGTTCGACGGCACGAGACCCTGCGCGGACGCCGAATGATTGTGTTCGCTCGGATCAGCGACCGACCTGGTGGTCTCGCCGGACTCCTCACCCTGTTTGCCCAGCACGGTGCGAATTTGATTGAGGTCGAGCACGTTCGCGAGGGAGTCGACCTGCACGTGCGCGAGACCGGTGTACAGATCGTGCTCGAAGTGCGAGGTCGCGAGCATGCCGAGACGCTGATTGCAAGCGCGAAATCGGAAGGCTACGAAATCTCCGAAGTCACCGGACGTTGAGCGCGAAGTGGTCGCACGAATTCTTTTGCCAGGAAAGCTGACGTCGAACGCCGTCGGCGTTCGCGGGGAGAGCTACTCGAACGGCCTCAAGTACTCCGAAGCAATTGCCCGCGCTGGTGGCGTCAGCATGACCGTTGCCCCGTTGCCCCAGCACCTAGAGAGTGTCGCGTTGCTCGTCGAGTCGTCGGACGGGGTGCTGATCCAAGGTGGTGGTGACATTGACCCCGACCGTTACGGCGAAACAAGGCGATCGGACATGATCTATGGCATCGTCGAAGCCCATGACGCGTTCGAGCTTGCAGTCGTCAAGGAAGCCGTTCGCCAAGATAAGCCGTTGCTCGCTATTTGTCGGGGCATTCAGTTGCTGAACGTCGCACTTGGTGGAACGCTGCATCAGGACCTCGGGGATGTGTTATCAGACCGCGAGAGCCACTGGGACACGTACCACCCGATATCTCTCGCTGCAGATTCACGTGTAGCGAGAGCCATGGGCTCAACCTCGCCGCAACGATCACATTCCTTTCATCATCAAGCACTCAATACGTTGGCGCCAGACTTGCTCGTCGTTGGCAGAGCACCGGACGGTGTAATCGAGGCAGTCGAGCACTGCACACGCAGGTGGGTCGTCGGAGTGCAGTGGCATCCCGAGGACGATGCAGCCGACAACCCCGACCAGCAGCGTCTCTTCGACGCATTCGTAGCACACTGTGGCCCGTAATTGGCCTCAGCTGTCAGCGAGCAAGACGGGTGGCGAGGCCCTCGAGGTCGAGCAGGATCGAAGGGAACACACCCAGAATCAGCGTCGTTGCCACAGTGATGCCGAGACTGATGCGACCAGCCGCACTAATGCGAACTGGTTGAGCAACTTCAGGCGCTGAGGTTTCCGTGAGCCACATGCTCACCATGATGCGTAGGTAGAGATAAGCCGCGATGACCGCTGACACCATCGCAAGGATTGCCAATACATAACTCTCTGTTGAAACAGCAGCACGTACAACACCGAATTTGGCTACGAAACCACTCGTGAGTGGTACCCCGGCTTGCGCGAGAAGCAGCACAGTGAATCCGAGAGCAAACACAGGATTCGCCTTGGCAATTCCACGGAATGAGTCGATCGAAGTTGACGCCGAGTTGTTTCGGCTTGAGATTGTCGACACGGCCGCGAATGACCCGAGTGCCAGCACCGAGTACAGCACCACATAAATGAGTGTCGAAGAGATCCCTTCGGATGCCGCCG
>Ga0208084_1000187_pt1 | contig 16514 bp, 18 predicted proteins | sample LakMenEpi14Sep09_FD_150698 | JGI IMG/M metagenome (GOLD analysis project Ga0208084, IMG submission 150698) | Freshwater microbial communities from Lake Mendota, WI - 14SEP2009 deep hole epilimnion (SPAdes) | ecosystem: Environmental > Aquatic > Freshwater > Lentic | place: Lake Mendota, Madison... | reverse complement strand
CATACCAATTTGTTGTACATCGCTCGGCGGATACGACGAAGTGCCTGGGCCGAACGAGGAGAACTGCCGGCCACTGCCGATCGTTACTTCAAGGGCCCGTTCTATGCGGCGCCGATTACTCGGTTCGCACCGCGATGCCGCAAGCGGGTCGAGTTCATGCAGGCGCGCAAAGAGCACCGCCGTATCAGGTTCTGCTTGTAACTGGGCCCGTACTTCGGGCCACTCACCCGGGAGTTGCAAATCGTCAATCACCGCGGTGAGATACAAACCCGTGCCCGCCACCAGCAAGACGGGTGCAGCGGCGCTGTCTGCTGCATCGCGAGCAGCCGCTGCGTGCACCTTGAAATCGGCAACCGTGAATCGCCCGCTCGGGTCAACGAGATCAATGCAATGATGCCGCACTTCGGCTTGATCGGCTGCAGATGGCTTGGCGGTGCCGATATCCATACCGCGATACACCTGCATCGCATCTACGGCGATGATGTGCGCCCCAGTTGCTCTGGCGACTGCCATTGCCACATCGCTCTTGCCGCTCGCCGTAGGGGCGACGATTGCAACTTCGCGCTTCACGCGACCATGTGCGAGGTCGCTCACGCTGGCGCGACGGCGAGTCGTGTGCGGTGGGTCGGAAGTGACGTGACTTCGACCAAGCGGCCCGCTAGGTGAAATCTCGCTGCATCGAGAATCTCGACGCGCGCGTAAGTGCCAACACGAAGCTTCTCATCGGCGGTGAAGTGCACGAGCTTGTTCTGGCGAGTACGGCCAGTGAGATGATCGGGGTTCTTCTTGCTCATGCCCTCGACCACAACTTCTTCGATGCGGCCGATGCGCTCGCGGTGCTTCATTACTGCGGTGCGGTCGAGCACGACCTTGAGTCGCTCGTAGCGCTCACCCATGACGCCCGCATCGCAGAATTTGTCGACCATCTCCGCTGCGGCTGTGCCCTCACGCGGCGAGAAGATGAAGGCGTATGCCGAGTCGAACTCCGCGGCAGCTGCGACTTCCATCGTGTGCTGGAAGTCGGCTTCGGTTTCGCCTGGAAACCCGACGATGACGTCCGTCGTAACCGCAAGATCGGGAATCAGTCGTCGAGCCTCAGCGAGCCGGTCGAGGTAACGCTGCGCGGTGTAGCCGCGGTGCATCGCTGCGAGCACCGCGTCACTGCCCGACTGCAACGGATAGTGGAGGTGTTCGCACACCGCCGCAGTTTCGGCCATCGCAAGCAACGTGTCCTCACGCATGTCTTTGGGGTGTGGGCTCATGTAGCGAACGCGTCTGACGCCCGAGACTTCTCCGACGGCACGAAGCAATGCGGCGAATTGCGGCGCGATACGCACCGACTCGTCACCCGCACGACGACTCGCGAGCGAGAGATCTCGACCGTAGGAATTGACGTTCTGGCCGAGCAGAAAGATCTCGCTCACCCCAGTTGCCGCCAACGCCCGCACTTCATCAACGATCTGGTCGAAAGGCCGACTGATCTCTTTTCCGCGCACTGCCGGCACGATGCAGTACGCGCAGGTGTTATCACAACCGATCTGGATGGTCACCCAGCTGCGGTAGGTGGTTTCACGCTTCACCGGAAGAGCCGACGGGAAGAGTGCGTAGTCGTCGACGACCGCTTCGTCGAGAATTTCGGTCACTGGGCCGGTGGTTCGGGCATGGTCGAGCAGGTCGACGGTGCGGTGCACGTTGTGGGTGCCGAGCACCACGTCGACCCACGGTGCGCGTTCGCGAACGACATCGCGGTCCTTCTGCGCCAGACACCCGGCGACGACGATCTGTCGGGACATGTCTTGGTCTTTCCACGCCTTCAACGTGCCGAGCGTGCCGTAGAGCTTGTTGTCGGCATTCTCTCTGATACAGCACGTGTTGAGCACCACGACATCGGCATCGGATTCGCTGGTAACCGCCTCCATGCCCTCGTGTTCGAGCAAGCCGGCGATGCGCTCGGAGTCGTGCTCGTTCATTTGGCAGCCGAACGTGCGCACCACGTAACGACGAGTCACAGCGCCTGAAACGCTACTGAGCAAACGGCCGCCTCCTCGCGAGAGGTAGGCGGCCGTCCCTTACGTCACCTCGTCCGCCACGCTCATGCGCCGCGGCTGGCTGTAGCCCGAGCGTTGACCGCAGCGCCAGGTGATGCCAAGCGCGGCGGTTGCTCGAGGTCGAGCGACCGTTACTCGAGGTCGATTGGCTCGTCGTCGTCTTTAGAGAACCCTGCTGCCTGATCAGCTGCGGCTTCGTTGCGCGCCATGGCTTTTTCGCGCACACGCTCCGTCATCTGCATCATGACATCAGGGTTCTCGGCGAGGAACTGCTTGGAGTTCTCGCGACCTTGGCCGAGCTGTTCACCGTCGTAGGTGAACCATGCGCCCGACTTTTTGGCGATGCCCAGTTCGACCGCCAAGTCGAGCACGGCTCCTTCGCGACTGATGCCGCGACCGTAGGTGATGTCGAACTCAGCCTGACGGAACGGCGGGGCAACCTTGTTCTTCACCACTTTTACGCGGGTGCGTGCACCCACGACTTCGGCGCCGTCTTTGATCGACTCGATGCGGCGGATGTCGAGACGTACCGACGAGTAGAACTTGAGTGCGCGACCACCAGGTGTGGTCTCCGGTGAACCGAACATGACGCCGATTTTCTCGCGCAACTGGTTGATGAAGATGGCGATGGTGTTTGACTTGTTGAGGTTGGCGGTGAGTTTGCGCAACGCCTGGCTCATCAAGCGGGCCTGCAGACCGACGTGGCTGTCACCCATCTCGCCTTCGATTTCGGCGCGTGGGGTGAGGGCTGCGACCGAGTCGATGACGATGACGTCAATGGCGCTCGAACGCACCAGCATGTCGACAATCTCGAGTGCCTGTTCGCCAGTGTCGGGCTGAGAGATGAGCAGGTTGTCGGTGTCGACGCCGATTGCTGCGGCGTACACCGGGTCGAGCGCATGTTCGGCGTCGACGTAGGCGCAGATGCCGCCGTTGCGCTGGGCCTCGGCGACGATGTGCATGGCGAGCGTCGACTTACCGGATGACTCTGGACCAAAGATTTCGACCACTCGACCGCGCGGCACTCCACCGACGCCGAGGGCGATGTCGAGCGGCAACGCGCCGGTGGAAATGGCCTCAATGGCCATCGCTTCTTTCTCGCCCATGCGCATGACCGAGCCGGCACCAAACTGCTTGTCGATTTGGCCGAGGGCTGCTTCGAGCGCCTTGGCGCGTTCGGCGGCGCGAGCACGATCGGCATCAACGGCCGGCTTGGTGGCCTTCGCCACGGTCTTTTCGGACGTCTTTTCGGCCTTCTTTTCGGTGGTCATTGCTGGTGTCCTTTCGTCGGTATTGCGTTGGTGTTGGGGGGAACGTGACACCGTAGGGATGGGGTGCCACGCGATATGTGCTGTCGCGCTATGTCATTCCCTCGTCTGTGTGCACCAGCCGTGCGGAACGGGTTCGACCTTACCTACGAACACCTGTTCGGTCAAGCACCCTGGGCACTATTTCAGAGAATCTGGGCCCTTGCCGCCAGCCGAGTCCGCCTGGCACCAGCGATCACACCGACGCCACACCCCGTGAGAGGCGGTCTGCCGGGCCAGGGGTCGCGGAGACCCCGGCACCTCGGGCCTACGACACGATCGCTCGGCCGTGGTCCTCCCCATCGTCCTCTGTCAGCGGACGGATGTGGAGATCGATGGCTTGCCAGAGCGTGTACGACATCGGGTAGCCAAGCACCCCAACCAGCAGAGTGACCGCCACCGTTGAACCAAGCACCGGCAGAACCGGCACATCGGGATAGGTGACCGCAACGCCGATTGCCATGGTGATGAGGAGCGATCCGCCGGTGGTGATGAAACTGATTGCCATCGCCCCGAGCATGAAGCCCTCGTAATTTCGCTCCCAACGCAGACCGCAACCGGCACATCGCTCGCGACGCACGAACCACTTTTCAAAGAACGCTCGACGGTCGCCGCAGTGCGGACAACGTCGAAACAAGCCCCGAGAGAGCATCGTGCTGAGTTTCGGCGACACGTTTGTTGACATCTTCAACGACGATAGTGGCGCACGGTAAACGTGCGGTGTCGTGGAAGCTGACTAACGGACGAGTTCTTCGACAAAGTCGGCGAACACACCGGCGTAGGTCATGGCGGCTTCATCATCGTGCATCACGGAGATGAGCCATTGCTCGTCCAAGCCAGGCGGCAACAAGATGCCGCGGTTGATCCCGTGCATCCACTGCGCGAAGGCAAGATCAAAGTCCGTCGCTTTGTAGTCGCGGTAGTTGCGAATTGGCTCTGGCGACCAGGTGACACAGCCCTTGGCACCGAACTCCACCACGTTGGCGGGCAAATCATGCTGCTCAACTACGGAGCGGCATGCCTCCACCAAGCGGTGGTTGCGGGCAATCACTTCGGTGGTGACTTCCGGCGAGCACACATCGGCGAGCACCGCTCGTGCGGCAGCCATGCACAACGGGTTGCCGTTGTAGGTGCCCAGATGTACGACTCGACGGTTGGTGATCTCATCCATGTACTCGCGCTTGCCGCCGAATGCGCCAAGTGGCAGTCCGCCACCAATTGATTTGGCCAGCGCGACGAGGTCAGGTTCAACACCCAGGGCACCGGCCGCACCGCGCCAACCAGCGGTGATACCGGTCTTGACTTCGTCGAACACCAGCAGCGTTCCGTACTTACGGGTGATTTCACGTACCGCCTGCAAATATCCAGGCTGCGGAAGACAGATACCGATGTTTTGCATCACAGGTTCGACGATGAATGCCGCAACATCTCCACTGCGGAGCACTCGCTCGAGAGCGTCAGGGTCGTTGTAAGGAATGACGATGGTGTCACTCACTACCCCGCGCGTGATGCCAGCCGACGAGGCGACGGAGAACGGGGCGTCGGCAGGTCCGGCACTTTCGAGCGACGGCTTCATCGAGATCATCACCTCATCGTGATGACCGTGGTAGCCGCCCTCGACCTTCACGATCTTGTCGCGGCCGGTTGCCGCGCGAGCGACGCGCAGGGCATCCATCGTGGCCTCGGTTCCAGAGTTCGTGAAGCGCCACAGCGGGAAGCCGTAGCGGGCGGCCAAGAGTTCGGCGACCTCAGCGTTGGTCGGGCACGGGGTGACAAAGAGCGTGCCGTCATCAAGCTGGGCCGACACCGCCTCCCGAACGGCTGGGTGCATGTGGCCGGCAAAAAGGGCTCCGAAGCCCATGTTGTAGTCGACATATTTATTCCCGTCGACGTCGACTGACCAGTACTCCTGGGCTCGCGCAAGAACGATGGGATACGGGTCGTAATCCTGGAAACTTGAGGGAACGCCGAGCGGCAGCGACTTGCGGGCGCGGGCGTTTGCAGCCTGCGAACCCTTCGTGCGGTCGGCGTACACCTGCAGTTCGCGGGCAGTTATCTCCTTGGCCCGCGCTACCAGTGATTGCGTCAGCGTCTTATCAGCCGCTGGCATGGTTATCAGCTCCAAACGAGTGTGTGCCCCACAGACTACTGGCTGGCTTCCACCGCCTCAAGGACGAACGTTGCACGGCAGAAGTAGCGCATTCTCGTGGCAGAATGGAAGTCACTTGGTGGGCGTAGCTCAGTTGGCTAGAGCGCTAGGTTGTGGTCCTAGAGGTCGCGGGTTCGAGCCCCGTCGTCCACCCCAATTCATCGCAGTTGCGTCGCGTCTTCATTTTCGGCGCGGTATGCCTGCAAGTTAGGCTGATGCGCTGCAACAGCAAGACAGTCGCCCCTCTAGCTCAGTTGGTTAGAGCATCGGACTCTTAATCCGCAGGTCCTCGGTTCGAATCCGAGGGGGGGCACCAGTTCAGCGCCGTTCGAAGCGCGACACCACCTCAACGTGGTGCGTGTGTGGGAAGAGATCGAGCACCTCCGCATTGACGAGGTCGTAGCCGGCGTCGACGAGCAACCGAGCGTCGCGGGCGGCAGCAACCGCATCGCACGACACCAACACCACGGTCGGTGCGGCGGTATCCAGCAGCGTGGTGACACCTGGTTTGCCCAAGCCACTGCGCGCCGGGTCGGCGATGACGAGACCCGCCCGCACGGCACGCCAGTGCTCAAAACGTGTGTGCATCACCGTGGCGCTGCGACCACGCAGGTTTTCGTAGGCATCGCTGCAGGCCGACTCGCTTGACTCGACCAGCAGGCACTGCACGCCAATCGGCACCACCGTGGCGGCGAACAATCCGACACCGCCATAGGCGTCGACTACGACACCGTCACGGCCATCGAGAGCGTTACCGGAGGCACGGGAGACGGCGTCAACAAGCAATTCCGCCGCTTGAGGTGACGCCTGAAAGAACGATGACATTGAGACGCGCAGTCGCGCGCCTGCGACATCTTCGTGAACGACGGCACCGGCCCCTGCTGCGACATCATCTGGCAGGCCGAGCACGCGCGCTTTGTCGTGTGACCACACGGCCCGCTCGCCAGTTGCCACCGAGCATCGCAACGTGACTTCACCTTCACCGCGCACCCCGACGGTCGACACGAGTTCTTGGAGCAGCGGGTGCATCACGAGGCACTCTTCGATCTCCACCGTGTCATGCGATGAAGCGCGACGAAATCCGAGGCGTCCGCTTGATGTCACTGCCATGCGCACGGTGGTGCGCGATGCATCATGCTTCACTGCCCCGCCGAGCGTGATTGGTGCCTCCGGCATGCGGGCAGTGCGAGCGAACGCCTCGCGCACCACTGCAACTTTGGCCGCATGTTGCGTCTGGGCAGCGATGTGCTGCCAGTCGCAACCACCACAGCCATCACCAACGTGACGGCAAGGCGGCGCAACACGATCGGGGGAAGCCGCCACGACGCGCAACATGCGCGCACGGGCAAAGTCACGTTTCACTTCGACGAACTCGGCCTCGACGGTCTCGCCAGGCAGAGCATTGTCGACGAATACGACACGTCCGTCATCGTCACGCGCCAGCGCATCGCCTCCAGCAACGAGACGTTCGATCTGTAGTTCGCGACGGGTTCCGACGGTGTGCGCCGAAGCGTTGCGTGACGCGCTACGTGATTCGGCGTCGCTCATCGCCATTGACCCTAGGCTTGAACGAGCATGCGACCCGTGCAAATCGCCCCGTCGGTGCTGCCCGTCGACTTCTCCAAACTCGGTGAAGCAATCACGGCCCTCGACGATGCTGGTGTGGATCTCATCCAATGGGACGTGATGGATGGCCAATTCGTGCCCAACCTCACGTTTGGCCCTGACATCATCGCGTCCACGCGACACCTCACGAAGAAGCCATACGAGGCACATCTCATGGTGCTGACCCCCGATGTGATGGCGAAGCGCTACGTCGAAGCCGGGTGTCAGCGACTCATCGTGCACGTCGAAGCATGCGAGCATTTGCACCGCACGCTCGGCAACATTCGTGAACTTGGCGCAAACGCTGCCGTCGCACTCAACCCCTCGACTCCACCCGACGAAATCGCCCACATACTCGACCTGGTCGACCTCGTACTCGTCATGACCGTCAACCCCGGTTTTGGCGGACAGTCATACATCGCCTCGATGGAGCCCAAGATTCGAATCGTTCGCGACATGATCAACCGCGCCGGACTTGCCGATGTTGTCGATCTTGAAGTTGACGGGGGCATCTCACCGTCGACTGTTCGAGGCGCAGCTGGTGCTGGTGCCAATGTGCTGATTGCAGGAAGCGCGCTCTTCCGCGACCCAAAGGGTCTGCGTCACGCAGTTAGCGAGATCCGCGACGGCGCGACTGCCGCATTCCGCGGATAGCACCGGTCACCAATACTCGGGTGGCGGCGAGCAAGAACAGAAGACCGAGCCCGATACCAATCGGCAGCAACACCGCACGCAACAAGCCGACACGGTCGTCAAGCAACGGTCGCAGCACGCTCGTGTCGATCGGGTCGCCGTTGACGCGCAAGGTTCGCACCGGATCTTCATAGTCAGGGCAAGAAATTCGCTGCTCTGCGGCGACTGCGTCGCCGCCAAACATGTCGGGTGGCACACGAACCTTCGACTCCAGTACGGGCGTGTCGCCGCGGATTCCAGAAGGTGCGGCGACTGCGCCAACCAAGAAGCGCTCCCCCTCAGCGAGGTACTTCACGTCGTCGATTGGATATCGAACGGTGAGCACACCGTTGCGCAGGAGGTCGCCGACGGTGCCGAGGCGCTCTGATTCGACGGTGTACAGCACGAAATTGGCTTCGATGCTGTCGATTTTGCCGACGAACACGCTGCGCAGCGTGACAGGCATCGAGCACGACGCTGGAACGGTGGTGACCGCCGATTCAATGATGAGCGCAGAGTCGGTTTCTGTGCCACCGCCTTCGTCGTCGCCACCCTCGTCCACCATCGGCGCCAGTAGCGCGAGCACCGAGAGCAAGGCGCTCAGTAACCCTTGAATTTTGGCTCCCGTTTCTGCATGAAAGCTTCCATCGCTTCGAGCGTGTCTTTGGTACCGAAGTTCACCGTCTGCGCAGCACCCTCGTCGTCGAGCGCTTCTTCCATCGTCACGTTCAGCGCGTTGTTGAGCAGCCGTTTTGTGAGCGCGAGCGCAATCGGAGGACCAGAGGCGAGTTTGCGCGCCCAGTCGTCGACGAATGCGTCAAGTTCGCCATCAGGGAGCACACGATTAACAAGGCCGAGATCACGAGCGTCGGCTGACGAGATGATGTCACCGAAGAGCGCCAGTTCTTTTGCACGATGCATGCCGATGCGACGCGGCAATAACCAGCTGCCACCAAAGTCAAGCGAGAGGCCACGCTTGGCGAAGATCTCGCTGAAGCGGGCGGTCTCACTGGCAACGACGAGGTCGCAGCCGAGTGCGAGATTGCATCCGGCACCTACGGCTACTCCGCGCACCTTGGCGATAGTGGGCTGCGGCATGCGATGCAGCGAGAGCGCGGCGTCGTTCACTGAGCGCATCGCAGCGAGTTGATGTACCGGACGCCCGCTTGCCGAGCGCGCAGAGAGGTCAGCGCCTGAGCAGAACTCGCCCCCTGCACCCGTGATAATCACGCAGCGAACGTCGGCGTCGGCAGAAAGTGTGCGGAACGTTTCGGCCAACTGGCCCCACATGTCTCCGGTGACGGCATTCTTACGCTGCGGACGGTTGATCGTGACCGTCGCTACCCCGCCGTCGCGAGTGACCTCGATGTCGGCCATATAACGACGATACTTGCAGGGTGGGTTTTGATCCGCACCGCAAATACAAGGCGTCACCGCTCGACTACGTGGTCATCGCCAGCGCCTTCGTGATCATCACCGCCCTCGTCGCATGGGCGTTCTTGGCATGAAGCGCACCAACAAGACGGCAAAGCCGCATAGATCATCCGGGTCGCACAAGCGCCGTTCGTCACGCGACGCCAAGTCCGCTCGACCGCCGACGATGTGGGACGGTCTCTACGGCCACGTCGACGTGCGCCGAGTGCAGCCGTACGAAGCCCGTAAGGAGTACGTGTGCCCGGGCTGTCATCGCACGATTCCCGTCGGCATGGGTCACCTCGTGTGCGTGCCGAGCGAAGCGCCCGACTTGCGTCGCCACTGGCACAAAGGATGTTGGGAGCGTCGCCGCTAGTTCGATCTTGGCGCACCAAGATCTTCAAGATTGCAAAATGAAACGCCGCTGCGCTGCGCCCCTTGGGAGGAGCACAACGCAGCGGCGTCAGCAGCGTGCGTTAACCGATGAAGGTCAGGGCACCCACGTGATGCGGCCTTCGCCACCCACCTTGTAGCGAGCGTCGGTAGCCGGCACCGTCGGGAGGCCATCTGATCCCTTCGGGAAGCTCAATAGGTAGCGGTACAACGCCTCTTCGTAGGAGTAGCCGAGCACCTTTGAGGTGGCTGCTCCGAACGTCGGGAAATTGTCGCCGCCAACTGCGGTGAACGAGTTGGTGATCAGATCGACCACCGGTGCACCAGCAACCACTGCTCCGTTGTCGACCAGCTTGGTGCCGTCGGCGAGCGTCAGTGATGTCACGCGCGAACCCGCAGTCGTCACCGCACCGTATTGCAGACCAGCTGGCGGTGTTCCCACCACTTGGGCGGTGCCACTCCGTTTGCAGGTCACTTTCAAACCAGAGATCTGCAGGAACTGACCGCCGCCTGCGGTGCTGACCGCACAGGAGCGCTCGAACACTTCTTTTAGCTGCGTCGCGGTCATGTCAGTGAACACTGCGAAGCGATTGTCGAACGGCAGCAAGTCGAACGTGTTGCCTCGGTTGATTGTGCCAGGCGCAGCACCAGACACTGGCAGAAAGTCACCAGAGTTCTGGCGAATGCCACCACCGTTCTGCACGGCAACAACGGGGTTTGAGGCACTACGTGCGGGCAGACCTTCTCTTGACGCCACTTGGTCGTAGAGGTACACGAACGAGTCGGCAACCAAGTTGCCGCCGTTGGTCTCGACGGTTCTCACGCCTGCGACAGTCGCACTACCGCGAGCGGTGTTGAAGAGTACGTCGCTCTTAGCAAACGGAGCATTCAGGCCGCTGAGGCAGCCGTTCAGGGCACCAATGACATTCGTTTGCAGGAAGGAGTCAGGCGACACAGCATCAGTTACGCCGAGGCTGACAGACTCTGCACTCGTTGGAATCACACGACGCGGATACGAAGTCGCCTGCACGACTTCGGCAACGTTGCCCTTCTTGTCGAAGCGCACATCGACTCGACCGACGTACTTGTAGTTGCCGCTCGTCGTAACGATCGGCACTACCTTGCCTGCGGCATCGGTGACGTTGGTCGGATAGGTGCCGACCGGAGCAGATTCGCCGGGCAGCAATTCAACGGTGTTCGAGACGTAGTCGCTTTGCAGCAGTTCGTCACCGCCACCACCGACTGCCACGTCAACACCCTTCAACTTCGCGACGAGCGCTTTGTCGTTGTTGAGGTCTTGTAGGTGGCTGACGAGAATGATCTTGTTCACGCCCATCTTTTGGAGCGCGTTGATCTGGCGCTGCAGTCGCGCTGCAACGGCATCAAGCGTGCCGGTGAGCAATCGGCTCTTTCCGGGTGACGAAATGGTCGCCAGCAGCGGTGTCATCGCGGTGACCACTCCGAAGCGCGCGCCCGTGACCTCGTCGGTGTAGATCATCCACTGCGAGATGTTCTGACCAGGCTTGGCCTTGTTGCTCGTCTGACCTATCGGGCCGATCAGTCCGGAGAGATTTGGCTCGTTCTTGAAATCCATGTTTCCACTGAGCACCGGAATGGTCGGCTTACCGTTTCTTGCGAAGGTCCGCAGGTAACGGCCAAGGAACGTCGGGCTGTAGTCGAACTCGTGGTTGCCGAGCACCAAGGCGTCGTAGCCGATCTGACGCAACGCGAGTGCGTCATATGGTTTGATCTTCGAATTCGCTTCAGCGGGCTCGCTGCAGATGAGCGTCTTACTCGCCAAGAAGGAGTCGCCGGCGTACACACCGAACACGGCGTTGCCCGACTTACGAGCATCGGCTTTTTCGCGATCGAACACCGACTTGAATGCTGCTATACCGCCGTAGCGGTACGTGACGGTGCCGACACGCAACGTCGACGTGTCTAGCGACGATTCACCGTCATTGTTGTGTAGCAGCGTGAGGGTGACGGCGCCGTCACCCTTTGATGCCGTCGCCGTCGGAACGACGAACCCGACCGCGAGTGCCGCGATAGCGGCCCCGATCGAGACTACTGACCTGGTCTTTCTGAGTCTCACGTGTATCCCCTCTCTTGGGTACTGATGACCCGAGAGTAGTTCGGAACCTCCGACTCAAGCGACTCCGCAACGCATCTCAAGCCGAGCACCGAGAACGGCAGCGAAATCAAAACGAATCTCCTTGACTATTTGTTCACAGGTCGCCATGAAGGATGCGGTGGCGCGGCGCACGCGCAGCATTTTCTGCGGTGTAATCGATTCGAACGGGTCGCCGAAGTCGGCGTTGCGACGCGCCTTTACTTCGCAGATAACGAGCACGCCATCGCGCCACGCCACGACGTCGAGCTCGCCGCGTGGGCATCGCCAGTTGCGGGCGACAATGACGTAACCGTTGCGCTCGTACCAGGCGGCAACAAGGTCTTCAGCCCAGGTCGCTCGCGCCATGCGTGAGCGCTGTTGAGCCGTGCCTGCGGTCGCTCGCGGCACACCGCGTCGAGCCGTGCCCGCGGTCGCTCGCGCCACACCGCGTTGAGCCGTGCCCCCTAGATGTTGTTGCCGGGAAGCTCTTCGATGTTGAGGTCTTTGAAACTGAGCACCCTCACCTTCGGCACCAGGCGGGTCTTGCGGTACATGTCCCACACCCATGCGTCGGTCAGCGTCACCTCCAACAGTGGTCGCGGCCCTTCAGCAACGACCTTCACATCGACATGGTTGGCCAGGTAGAAACGGCGATCAGTTTCGACGGCGTACTTGAACATCGCGACGACGTCTTGGTACTCGTTGGCGAGCTGAAGTTCGCGCTCGGCCTCGTATTGCTCGAGGTCATCGGTGTTCATCGAACGCCGCCCATCAGATGTGTGCAGCTGATGCGCAAATGAGGAAGCGACTTACTCTTCGCGCTTCTCGCGGATCTTCGCAGCCTTGCCGGCGCGGTCACGCAAGAAGCCGAGCTTCGCACGGCGCACATCACCACGCTTGATGAGTTCGACCTTCTCAACTGAAGGGGTGTGCTTCGGGAAGGTGCGCTCGACGCCGACGCCGTAGCTGTTCTTGCGGACGGTGTAGCTCTCGGAGATTCCTGAGCCTTCAATCGCGATGATGTCGCCCTGGAACACCTGGACGCGCTCTTTGTCGCCTTCTTTGATCAACACGTGCACCTTGACCTCGTCGCCGGGTCGCAGGTCGGGGAGGTCAGTGCGGAGGTTCTGCTTGTCGACGATGTCAGTGGGTTTCATAAGGAACTTTCAGGATACGGCACGGCTGGGAACTCTTCCAACAGACGCTTTTCGGAGTCAGTGAGACCACCTCGTCGCTCAATCAGGTCGGGACGGGCGGATGCGGTGCGGTGCAGGGCCTGCGCACGGCGCCATCGGTCGATGCGAGCGTGGTCGCCGCTACGCAGCACTTCGGGCACTGAGTGACCTTCGAACTCTGCGGGACGTGTGTACTGCGGGGCCTCAAGTAACGCCTGCTCGAACGACTCATTGACAGCGGACTGATCGTTGCCCATCACCCCAGGCACTAGCCGAGTGACCGCCTCGATGATGGCGCAGGCTGCGACTTCTCCTCCCCCGAGCACGAAGTCGCCGAGCGAGATTTCACCGTCACACAGCTCCTGCACCACCCGATGATCGACGCCTTCGTAGCGCCCGCACAACAACGAAAACCCTTCCGTCGAAGCGAACGAGTGCGCCATCGCCTGATCAAACTTCTTGCCTCCTGGCGACAACAGCAGAAGCGGTCGCGGCGGGTTGGCTGCCCGCACGCTGGCAAAGATCGGCTCGGGGCGCATCACCATGCCAGCACCACCGCCAAATGGCGTGTCGTCGACGGTGCGATGCGCGTCGGAAGTATGCGCACGGATGTCGTGAACGCGCAGGTCGAGCAGTCGTTCGTCGCGCGCTCGACCAAGCAGGCTCTCTGAGCAGAATCCGTCAACGAGTGACGGGAAGATGGTGAACACGTCGATGCGCATCTGTGGCACCGACTCCGGTTAGGTCAGTCGTTGAGAGAGTTCAGTCATCAAGAAAGTCGACGTCGACTTCGACGCCGTCTTTCTCGGCGGCGGCGCGCACGAGGGCACGGATGTTCTGCGCCGTGCGACCGCGACGGCCGATGACTCGACCGAGGTCGCCGTCGGCAACGCGAACCTCAAGAATGATGACTCCTTCGTCGTCGACGGCTTCGACGCGAACTTGGTCGGGATTATCGACGATGGAGCGAACGATGTGGTCGAGCACTTTCGTGGCGACGGCTGCCTCGGCCACGATGACTACTTCTTCTTCGATGACTTGGTGGCCATGAACTCGCCCCAGAGACCGGTGGTCTCCAGCAGTTTGCGCACGCGCTCGGTGGGCAAAGCACCTTTGTTCAGCCACTGCAACACCTTGGCGTTGTCGACTGCGAAACCAGATGGGTTCTCCAGCGGGCGGTAGGTGCCGATGATTTCGAGGAACTCGCCGTTGCGAGCCTTCTTGGTGTCAGCCGCGACGACGCGATAGTGCGGCTGCTTGGTCTTGCCGACGCGGGCGAGACGAAGTTTGACGGACATGGTGCTCCTTAGCGTGATTGCGACGCCCCGGGCGACCGCCCGAGTGCTCCGAGCAGGCTATCTGGACGGGAGGCGGCCCCCAAACCGCTTCATCATCTTCTGCATCTCGGCGAATTGCTTGACGAGACGGTTCACGTCCTGCACCTGCGTGCCACTGCCTTTGGCAATGCGGGTGCGACGGCTGCCGTTGATGATGGATGGGTCTTCGCGTTCTTCGCGGGTCATCGAGCGAATGATGGCCTCGGTTCGACGCACCTGGTCGTCGCTCACCTCGGCGTCTTTGAGTTGTGCCCCGACGCCCGGGAGCATGCCGAGCACGTTCTGGAGCGGACCCATCTTCTTTAGTTGCTGCAACTGCTCAAGAAAATCGTCGAGCGTGAACTTGCCGGTAGCGAGCTTCTTTGCAGCTTTTTCGGCTTCGTCTTTTTCGAATACTTGCTCGGCCTGCTCAATGAGCGTGAGCATGTCGCCCATGCCGAGGATTCGCCCCGCCATACGGTCGGGGTGGAACTGCTCGAACGCATCGATCTTCTCCCCCGTTGCTGCGAAGGCGATCGGCTTACCAATGACTTCCTTTACCGAGAGCGCCGCACCGCCGCGCGCGTCGCCGTCGAGTTTCGAGAGAATGACGCCGTCGATGGCAAGCGTCGCATTGAACGCTTCTGCCACCGTGACTGCGTCTTGACCGGTCATCGCATCGACGACGAGAAACGTGTAGCGAGGTTGCACCGCATCACTGATCTGGCGCACCTGTTGCATCATCTCTTCGTCAATGGCGAGACGTCCGGCAGTGTCGACGATGAGCACATTGCGACCAACGCGTCGCGCTTCTTCAAGGCCGAGGCGCGCAGTCTCAACGGGGTCTCCTGGTGCGCTGAATACCGGCACACCGATTTGTGCACCGAGCACCTTCAGCTGCTCAACAGCAGCCGGTCGCTGCAAGTCGGCGCCAACGAGCATCGGCTGGCGACCCTGCTTCTTGAACCATGCCGCCAATTTCGCCGCACTCGTGGTCTTACCCGAACCTTGCAGGCCGGCCATCAACACGACGGTGGGCGGCTGGCTTGCGTAGGTGATCTTCAGCGTTTCGCCACCGAGCAGGGCGATCAGCTCGGCATGGACGGTCTTCACTACCTGTTGTGCCGGATCGAGGGCTTTGGAGATGGCTTCTCCGACCGACTTCTCACGGATACGCGCCAACACGTTGCGCACGACGGTGACGTTGACGTCGGCTTCGAGCAGGGCCGTGCGAATCTCACCGAGAATCTCGTCGACATCGGCTTCGCTCAAGCGCCCGCGATTGCGAAGTTTGCCGACTACTGCGCCGAGCCGATCGCTCAGTGATTCGAACATGAGAACCGAAAATCTACCCGTGCTCGCAGCGTCGTGCGCGAGAGTGCACGCGTGGGTGCGAATTGACCTCGGGGTTACTCGTCGAAGAGTGCGTCGACAAACTGCTGCGGATCAAACGGCGCGAGATCATCAACTTTCTCGCCAAGACCCACCAGTTTCACCGGAATGCCGAGTTCGGTCTCGATGGCAAACACGATGCCGCCCTTGGCAGAGCCGTCCAACTTGGTCAGCACCACACCGGTGACTTGTGTGGCTTCGGCAAACTGTCGAGCCTGCACAAGCCCGTTCTGACCAGTAGTTGCGTCAATGACGAGCAGCACTTCTGTGATGACTCCGGCAGCCTTCTCCGCCACGCGTCGCACCTTGCGCAACTCATCCATCAAGTTGGTGTTGGTCTGTAATCGACCCGCAGTGTCGGCGAGCACGAGATCCATTCCGCGCGATGCTGCGCTTTGCACGCCGTCGAACACCACCGATGACGGGTCTGCCCCTTCTGCTCCGCGCACAATCGATGCACCCGTGCGTGTGGCCCACGTTTCGAGTTGCTCTCCGGCCGCAGCTCGGAACGTGTCGCCGGCGGCCATCATCACGCTGCGACCAAGGGCAATCTGCTGGGCGGCAATCTTGGCGAGGCTCGTGGTCTTGCCCGCACCGTTGACACCGACCATCATCCAGATGTTCGGAGTGCCTCGTTGAGGGTCGAAGTCAAGGTCGCGTCGCGCACCGGAGAGTTGCGCGATCATGTCTGCGCGCAACGCTGCGACAAGTGCTGAGGGATCGCTGATATCGCGGCGCTTCACTCGTTCGCGCAACGAGTCGAGCAATGAGGTAGTGACCTTCACGCCCAAGTCGGCACGCAGCATCGCCTCTTCGAGTTCGTCCCAGGTTGTTTGATCAATGGCGCTGCGGCGAAGCACGCCGGTGGTCGCAGTGGCGAACACGCCGCGAGCACGAGCGAGGCGATCTCGAAATGACGGCGGCGCGGCGG
>Ga0208084_1000181_pt1 | contig 16771 bp, 15 predicted proteins | sample LakMenEpi14Sep09_FD_150698 | JGI IMG/M metagenome (GOLD analysis project Ga0208084, IMG submission 150698) | Freshwater microbial communities from Lake Mendota, WI - 14SEP2009 deep hole epilimnion (SPAdes) | ecosystem: Environmental > Aquatic > Freshwater > Lentic | place: Lake Mendota, Madison... | reverse complement strand
GACGGACGCGACGTAGAGATGAGCGTTGCGAGTACGAAGGCGTTCTACGCACAAGTTGCCGCCGGAGCACTCGTCGCGTGTGCGATTGCCCAAGTCTTGGGAGCGGGCAGCGCAGACGACCGTCACAACCTGTTGCGCGCGCTACGCACATTGCCGGATGAGATGCGTGAAGTTCTCCAATTGCGTGGGAAAGTTGCAGAAGCAGCGCGCACATTTGCGACATCACGCCGCTACTGGACCATCGTTGGCAACGGCTCAAACGCGGTCGCTGCGGAGGAAGTACGGATCAAGCTCAGCGAGTTGTGTTACAAGTCGATTGCGTGCGACATCACCGAGGACAAAAAGCACATTGATCTCTCGTGTGAGCCACTCATTTTCGTGTGCGCAGCAGGCCTTGCCGGGGGCACGGCTGCTGACGTCGCCAAAGAGATCGAGATATTCCGTGCACACAAGGCGCTGCCGATCGTCGTGGCGACACGTGGCGAACAGCGCTTTGGTGCCGCTGCAGCCGTCATCGAAGTTCCTGAGGTTGATCCTCGAGTGGCGTTCGTGCTCTCGGTAATGGTCGGACATCTGTTCGGGTACGAAGCGGCAATGGCCATCGACTCGCTTGCACGTCCGCTGCGTCAGACACGAGAGGTAGTCGAACACGCAGTAGAACGCGGCGGTCAAGGCTCTGCACTGCTCGACAAGGTGCACGCCGAGATTGGAGTGCCAGCCAACCGTTTCTTTGATGCGCTCGCCACGGGCGTGTACGACGGAAATCTCGAAGTATCAACGGCTGTTCGCCTTGTGGGAATCCTGCGCACCGTGATGTCGGCCAACCCGCTTCAGGCATACCAACGGGATTCAGGAAAGATTGCAACACCAGAGACCCTGCTCGACGACATCACTGCGGCGCTTACTCGCGCAATTGATGAGCTCACGCGTCCGGTCGACGCAATCAAACACCAGGCGAAGACGATCACTGTCGGCATCTCTCGTAGCGAGGAAGGCTTGCTCGATAGGCCGCTTGTGAAGGCGGTGCTTGGCGCTGGGGCAGCGCGCGAGCGACTGCCATACGGCATTTTGAAGGTGCTTGCAGACCTGGATCCGGCGGTCAGTCAAGTGGTTGGCTTCACGAGATATCGAATCGAAGGCGACCCGTCCGCGCCTGACACGACGATTGCAATCGTCGATCGGGGTGGAATCGCTCGGGATCTCCAGTCACGAGTTGATATGAGCAATGTATTGCGCGGCACGAAACGCCGAGTTGCCATGTCACAGGAAGTTCTGGTGGCCCGCGGTCGTCGCGACAACCGCACGGTGGTGTTCGTTCCAGAGACAAAGGGGCAGGAGACGACCGGAATCACTCTGCTGCACGTGCTCTTTCATGAACGTTTGCCCTCGGGGGTGATGAAGCAAGTGCTCGCTGGCTACGACAACCGCTACGACCGCTTGGTCGATGCTGTCACTGAGACGGAGAGCACATTCCGCGAGGATCGCCTCGGCGAAGTTTCGGTGGCGGATGCACTCATCCTGCCGATAACCGCGACCGCAGACATGTGGCGCACCGCTGACACTGCCGAGTAGCCCGTGGCCATCTGCAGCATCAAGGGGCACGCGCGATGATCGGCGTGGGAATTGATGCCGTCGACATCAAACGCTTTGGCCGAGTGCTTGAGCGCACACCGCTGCTTGCCGATCGCGTGTTCACCGAAGATGAACGAGCACTCGCTGCTCGCCGTGCAGATGCCGCTGCCGTACTTGCCGCTCGATTTGCCGTGCGTGAGGCGACTATGAAGGTGCTCGGCGTCGGACTCGGGGCGTTTGACTTCCATGATGTATCGGTGAAGAGTGCAACGGACGGTCGACCGGAGTTGCAGGTGGGCGGGAGGGCGGCAGCACTCGCTCGATTGCGCGGCGTCACGAAGTGGCATGTCTCCATCTCTCATACCGACGATCTCGCGGTCGCAGTCGTCGCCGCTGATTGAGCAGTAGATATGTCGGACGCTCGCGGAGCAGTTGTCCCGCAGCGCTTCACGCGCGCGGTCGTTGATCTTCGCGCTCTGCGCTCCAACGTTGAAGCACTTGTGCGACGTGCGGGTACGAGTGAGCTGTGGGTGGTGGTGAAGGCCGGTGCGTATGGTCATGGTGCAGTTCCCTGCGCACGAGCGGCGTTGAGTGCCGGTGCGCGCGGATTATGCGTCGCACTCACTCAAGAAGCTCTCGAGTTGCGTGCCGCTGGTATCGATGCGCCGATCATGGTCTTCAGTGAGCAGCCCGTTGCTGAGGTGCCACTGCTCGTGCGACATGGAGTCGTTTGTGTTGCCTACAACGAGCACTATGTGGAGGCCCTCGCCGCCGAGTCGAGCCGACAGTCTGTGCGTACGAAAGTGCATCTCAAGGTGGATACCGGCATGCATCGGGTTGGTGTCAGTCCATCTGCCGCGCTTGCTCGCGCTCAATCGATCATCAATATGCCGAGTCTTGAGTTGAACGGCATCATGACGCATCTTGCCACCGCAGATGATCCGCATCATCCTGCGACGAAGCGACAGTTGGATGAATTCCGCAGGGTGCTCAGTGATGTACGCCGTATCGCGCCAGACATGGAGCATGTGCATTCGGCAAATTCCGCAGCAACGCTCCGTTCGCTGATGCCAGAGTGCACGATGGTGCGTGCTGGAATCGCGACGTACGGGCTTTCGCCAGGCGACTATCTAGCTACCCAGATGCAGAATCTTCAACCTGTTATGTCACTGCATACACGTGTTGCACACGTACATCGCGTTGCGGCAGGTGAAGGTGTGAGCTACGGACTGCGCTCGCAGGTGAGTGTCGACACGACGGTTGCGACTCTGCCATTGGGATATGCCGACGGAATTCCTCGCCGGTCGTGGGACACGTCGGCCTGTGTGCTCATTGGTGGCCGTCGCCGCCGAATTCTGGGCGTGGTCACGATGGATCAAATGATGGTCGACTGTGGAGATGATCCCGTCAACATCGGCGATGAGGTGGTGGTGTTTGGAACGCAGTCAGGGGAGACGGTGAGCGTTGAGCAGTGGGCCGACGCGCTCGGCACGATTACGTATGAAGTGGTCTGTGCCATCTCGTCGCGGGTCCCTCGCGAGTACATCGGGGCATGACGTGCAGTCGTTGAACATCAGCGTGCGGACAGCGGAGGAGACCGGTCGTCTGGCTGAAGAACTTGCTCGTGAACTGAGACCGCGTGACGTGCTGGTCTTGACGGGCGACCTCGGTGCAGGCAAGACCACCTTCACGAAAGCGCTCTGCACGGCCCTCGGTGTGGTCGACACCGTCACATCGCCAACGTTCACGCTCGTGCATGAGTATCGGGGAACCAAGCTCGTGGTATGCCATGCGGATCTCTATCGTCTGCAGCGCACCGGCGAACTCGCCGACCTCGGGCTAGAAGAGGCACGACGCGCTGGTGCGGTGCTCGTTGTCGAATGGGGAGACTTGATCTTGGATGCCTTTGATGACGCCCTCGTGGTCAGTTTCGGGCTTCCGCGAGAGCCGTCGGCAACGGCGAGCGAACGAGAGATCACGATTTCCTGGCGCGGTCCACTTTGGGAGGCACGTTTCGTGCGCCTTGCCGACCGTTTGAGAGCAGTGGTGGGAACGTGACCGTGTGGATGGGGGCTCACCGATGATTGTTCTTGGCATCGACACAGCAACAGAACTGGTCAGTGTCGCACTCGTTGAAGGGGAACAGGTCCTTGCAGCGAGCGAGTCGCTAAGTGAACGCCGACACGCCGAAGATCTCACTCCGATGCTGCAGTTCGTGGTGCAGCGGGCTGGTCTTCAGTTCTCGCAGATTGATGCCATCGCCGTAGACGTCGGACCCGGTCTCTTTACCGGTATGCGAGTCGGTATTGCTGCGGCCCAGGCCCTCGCTCAAGTGCTGTCTTTGCCGCTCGTCGGTGTGGACTCGTTGGAAGCTCTCGTGACTGGCACCGTGCAGAAGGGTGACCATGACCTGATTGTTCCGGTGATTGACACACGCCGTCGAGAAATCGCTTGGTCGCTACATCGCATCAACGATGACGGTTCTGCTCGTCGAGTCTCGTCGCCACAGGTCGGCTCACTACAAGACCTCATCGCCGCGGTGCGAGAACGCTCGCAGTCGTGTCTCTTTGTCGGTGGGTTCGCGCTATCAAATCGCGAGCAGATACAGGCAGATCTTGGACCAGAGGCGTGGATGGCGACATTCGATACATCATCACCAGTCCATCCGCATGCGCGACACATTGCTGCACTCGGCTATGCGCAACTGTTGCGTGGCAGGGAAGACAGCTCCGACCGCAAGGCAGATGTTGATGGGCTTGTCACCGAGAGTCGTGCCACTGAGTTCGCACCAACGGTGCAGCCGATGTACCTGCGCGAAGCCGATGCAGAGATTAACTGGACGACTCGAGGTACGAAGTGAGCATTCTTGGTCGTCTCCTGCGTTCGCAGCGCCATCAGACCCGTCGTCTGGTTCGTGGCGACGCCGACGACGGTGCCGAGGCGATGCTCGTCATCGAGCCGATGCGAAGGTCGCATCTTGCGCAGGTGATGGAGATTGAAAAGACGGCATATCCGAAACCCTGGACGGAGGGGGTGTTCACCGACGAGCTGTCAATGCAGTCTCGCGGCTCACGCCATTATCTCGTAGCAATGCTCGGCGACCGACTCGTCGGCTACGGCGGAATGATCTACATGGATGATGCAGCCCATATCACCAACGTTGCGGTCGAGGTCTCGATGCGGCGGCGAGGTATTGCCACTGAATTGATGCTCGATCTGTCGTGGGAAGCGCGGCGTGCCGGAATGAAGTCGCTCACGCTTGAAGTACGTGAATCGAATGTGTCTGCACAGTCGCTGTATAGACGCTTCGGATTCGTGCCTGTCGGTGTGCGGGCGAAATACTACGAGAATCGTGATGACGCAATCGTCATGTGGTGCACGGACATCCAGAGCGACGAGTTTCGCGACAGGTTGCAAGGCATCGAGGCACAACGCAATGGCTGAGATGCAAACGAATGTGATGGCTGACGAATCGACCGTTGTGCTCGGTATCGAGACCAGTTGTGATGAGACCGCCGTGTCGGTGGTGATGGGTGGCGGTGATGTGCTCGCCTCCGTTGTATCGAGTCAACTCGAGGAGCATGCCCGATTCGGTGGAGTCGTGCCGGAGATTGCCAGCCGTGCTCATCTCGAGGCTCTTCCGCACGTGACGGCAGAAGCACTGGACCAAGCAGGGGTTGATTTCACGCGTATCGATGCGGTCGCTGCGACGGTCGGTCCTGGTCTCGTGGGTGCCCTGCTGGTCGGTGTTTCAGCGGCGAAAGCGACAGCCCTTGCACTCGGCGTGCCGTTCATTGGAGTCAACCACCTTGAAGCCCATCTCTATGCAGCGTTGCTTGACGATCGGAACGTCGAATTTCCGATGCTGTTCGTGCTCGTCTCAGGTGGTCACACGATGTTCGTTGCGATGAACGACCCGCACGACTATCGAGTTGTCGGTCAGACCATCGATGATGCAGCAGGTGAGGCGTTCGACAAGGTTGCTCGATATCTCGACCTCGGGTTCCCCGGTGGGCCGGCAATCGACAGAGCCGCTGTACGCGGAAGCGAGAAGGCAATCGACTTCCCGCGGGCGATGATGAACGAAGGTCTTGATGTGTCGTTCAGCGGCTTGAAGACAGCGGTCATCAACTATGTACGTGCCAACCCCGAGGTCTCCAACGACGATGTTGCTGCCTCGTTTCAGCGAGCGGTGGTTGATGTCTTGGTGCACAAGGCACGACGGGCCGCTCGCGAGTGTGGCGCTCACACTCTTGCAATCGGCGGTGGGGTGGCGGCCAACACACTGCTGCGGCGCGAGATGCAACGAGTGGGAGACAATGACGGTCTGCGTGTGGTGTTGCCGTCTCGCGAGATGTGCACCGACAACGCCGCAATGATCGCAAGCGCCGGGTGGTATCGCCTCCAACGAGGCGAGACGACGCCACTCGACGCTGGAGCAAACCCCAACCTGAAACTCGCAAGTGGTCAACGATGACCCAGTCACTGGTGTTACGGGGAACGAATTCGGATGGTTCAACCGGCCGCAGTATCGAGGTCTGGCCACCGGTCGTGCTCGCTCCGATGGCCGGTGTGACCAATGCACCGTTCCGTAGCCTCTGTCGAAAGTTCGGGCCAGGGCTCGTCTATGTGAATGAGATGATCATGGCGGCGGCGCTCGTGTACGGCAACACGCGCACTCGATCGATGGTCACCTTTTCACCCGACGAAACGTTTCGCAGTTTGCAGTTGTACGGCAGCGACCCAAAGACGATGGCATCGGCCGTGGATATTCTCGGGCGTGAAGATCTGGTCGACCACATTGATTTGAACTTCGGCTGTCCAGCCGCGAAAGTCACCCGAAAAGGTGGTGGAGCCGCCGTTCCGTTGAAGAAGAACCTCTTGCGTGAAATCGTCGCCAGCACCGTTCGTACCGCCAATCAATTCGGTATTCCGGTGACGTGCAAGTTCCGCATGGGAGTGACTGATGATCTCCTTACGTATCTCGACACCGGCGAGATTTGTCGTGACGAGGGTGCCGTTGCCATTGCGCTGCACGCGCGCACGGCGGAGCAGCATTACGCCCCTAGTGCGCGCTGGGAAGCGATTGCGGCACTCAAACAACACGTACAAGGCATTCCGGTGCTCGGCAATGGAGACATCTGGACTGCAGAGGATGCCGTTCGAATGGTTCGCGAGACCAGATGCGACGGCGTCGTCATCGGTCGTGGTTGCCTCGGCAAGCCGTGGCTGTTTCGCGACTTGATTGATGCGTTCGAGGGTCGTCCACGGCGCGAGGCTCCGACACTTGGTGAAGTGCTCGATGTAATGGTCGAGCATGCTGAGGCCCTGATGCGCCACCATCTCGCCAACGGCCGCAATGACGAAGGAAAGGGCATCCGCGAGTTTCGCAAACACTGTGGCTGGTATCTCACCGGCTATCCCATTGGCTCTGAGGTGCGCCGAAGGTTTGCGGAAGTTTCCACGCTTGACGATGTGCGGTTGCTTGCATCCTCACTTGATCGCAGTCTGCAACTCGTGGCCGGTGGTGAGCGTCTCGCGCGGGGTCACACCAATGGACCTATCAAGGTGATGCTGCCGCACGGTTATCTTGACCACCTTGACGACCTCACGGTGCCTGATGATGCATTGGTCACTTCGTTGAGTGGCGGATGAGCCCGACTCGACCGACCTTCGTTCTCGCGTCACGCTCACCGCGTCGTCGTGAGTTACTTGAACGACTAGGTCTTCAACACATCGTCGAGGCTGCAGATATCGACGAGACTCCGTTGGCCGGCGAGTCACCACGCAATCACGTGCGACGCCTTGCCAGGGCGAAGTGTGAGACCGTCGCAACTCGTTATGCGAGCGATGTGATCGTGCTTGCAGCCGACACGACGGTCGATGTCGATGGGGAAATCTTTGGCACGCCTCAGGATCTGCAGCAGGCCCGCGCGATGCTGCAGCGACTCTCCGGGCGCACACACTTGGTGCATACCGCGGTGTGTGTCTCGCGGGGGAGTTCTGACGCCAAAGCCCCGCCATCGTCACAGTGCGAACTCGACACCGCAAGCGTCACCATGGTGCCAATCGACCCCGACCTCCTCGAGCGGTACCTCGCCACTGGCGAGTCGCTCGACAAAGCGGGGGCGTATGCGGTGCAGGGTGAAGCGGCCGCGTTCGTCGCCTCGGTCAACGGTCACATCACGACCGTGATTGGTTTGCCCGTGCGGCTGGTGGGGCGACTCCTCACCCCGCTCGGGTTGCCGCCCGCCCGCACCTACCCCTAGCATTAGCACTCGCCTTGGGAGAGTGCTAACGCTCCCAGGGTGTCAACACCCGCCTGTCTCCTTCGGGAGACCCGCACAAAAAGGAAGAAACATGAACCTGAAGCCCCTCGATGACCGGGTAGTGGTGAAGCCGTCGGAAGCCGAGCAGACCACCGCCTCGGGTCTCGTCATCCCAGATACCGCCAAGGAAAAGCCGCAGCAGGGCACCGTGCTCGCCGTCGGCCCCGGCCGTTGGAGTGACTCGGAAGGCAAGTACTTCCCACTCGACATCAAGGTTGGCGACACCGTGCTCTACAGCAAGTACGGCGGAACCGAAGTCGCACACAAGGGCGACGACCTCCTCATCCTCACCAGCCGCGACGTGCTCGCGATCGTCTCCAAGTAACCCCCACAAAAAGGAACCACACACATGGCCAAGTTGCTCAAATTTGACGAAGAAGCGCGCCGCGCGCTCGAAGCCGGCGTCAACAAGCTCGCCGATGCCGTCAAGGTGACGTTGGGACCCAAGGGTCGCAACGTCGTGCTCGATAAGAAGTTCGGCGCTCCCACCATCACCAACGACGGTGTCTCGATCGCCAAAGAAGTCGAGCTTGAAGACCCGTTCGAAAACATGGGTGCACAGTTGGTGAAGGAAGTCGCCACCAAGACGAACGACGTCGCTGGTGACGGCACCACCACGGCAACCGTGCTCGCCCAAGCCATGGTCAGCCACGGCATGCGCAACGTCGCAGCCGGCGCCAACCCGATGGGCTTGAAGCGTGGCATCGAGAAGGCCGTCGCTGCGGCCGTCGAGTCACTCAAGTCGCAGTCCAAGGAAGTCGACGACAAGGGCGACATCGCCAACGTCGCGACCATCTCGGCTGCTGACGCCGCAATCGGCAAGGTCATCGCTGACGCGATCGACAAGGTCGGCAAAGACGGCGTTGTCACGGTCGAAGAGTCGAACACGTTCGGCATCGAGCTTGAGTTCACCGAGGGTATGCAGTTCGACAAGGGTTACCTGTCGCCATACTTCGTGACCGATCAAGACCGCCAAGAGGCTGTGCTCGAAGACCCATACATCCTCTTCCACTCGGCGAAGATTTCGACCGTGCAGTCGATGTTGCCGCTACTTGAAGGTGTGATGAAGACGGGTAAGCCGCTCCTCATCGTCGCCGAAGATGTCGAGGGTGAAGCACTCGCGACACTGGTCGTCAACAAGATTCGTGGCACGTTCAACTCGACTGCCGTCAAGGCGCCTGGCTTTGGCGACCGCCGCAAGGCGATGCTGCAGGACATGGCGATCCTCACCGGTGGTCAGGTCATCAGCGAAGAAGTGGGCTTGAAGCTGGAGAACGCTGGCCTCGACCTGCTGGGTCGCGCCAAGCGCGTCATCATCGACAAGGACAACACCACCATCGTCGATGGTCACGGCGATAAGGCCGAAGTGAACGGCCGCATCAACCAGATCAAGACCGAAATCGACAACACCGACAGCGACTGGGATCGCGAGAAGCTGCAAGAGCGCCTCGCCAAACTGGCCGGCGGTGTCGCCGTGATCAAGGTTGGCGCAGCCACCGAGGTGGAGCTGAAGGAAAAGAAGCACCGCATTGAGGACGCCGTTTCGGCGACTCGCGCGGCGATCGAGGAAGGCGTGGTCGCCGGAGGCGGCACCGCTCTCGTGCGCGCGCGTCCAGCGGTGTTGAAGGTTGTTGAGTCGCTCTCGGGTGACGAAGCAACCGGCGCCCGCAGTGTCTACGACTCGCTCACGGCTCCTGCCCGCCACATCGCCGACAATGCCGGCATGGAAGGTGCAGTTGCAGTGCAGCAGGTGGAAGCCGCGAAAGGCAACACCGGCTTGAACGCCGCAACTGGCGAGATGACCGACCTCGTGAAGGCCGGCATCATCGACCCGGCGAAGGTCACGCGCGCAGCGCTGCAGAACGCAGCGTCGATCGCGGCCCTCGTCATCACCACCGAGTGTCTCGTCGCCGACAAGCCTGAAAAGGCCGGTGCGGCACCTGCCGGCGGCGGAATGCCTGGCGGCGGCATGGGGATGATGTAACGAATCGTCCCGCTTACGCGGAACAACTCAACAACTCGAGTTAACGGTCGCCTTCAAGCGCGCCAATCACGGCGTCGTGGAGGCGACCGTTGCTCGTAATGAGCGAGTCTGAGCGATAGTCGAAGACACCGTGGCGGTTACTGACACGCCCGCCGGCCTCGGTGACGATTGGGTAAATCGCTGCGTTGTCATAGGGGCCAAGCCCGATGCCGTCGATGGCGAAGTCAACCGCACCTTGGGCAACGAGCATGTGCTGCCAGAAGTCGCCGTAGTTGCGTAGGCGTTTGACACCCCGATGCAGTGTCTCAAGTTGTGCAGTCTTGCCCGCGCGGTGCCACGACTCGGTCACCGTGATGCTGGCGCTCGATTCGGCAAGTGAGGCAGTGTTGCTGACGTGCACGGGTTGCGTTGCGGTGCCGAACGCAACCGATGCGTGAAATGCTCCGTGCCCACGGGCAGCCCACCAGCGCATACCGAGTGCCGGCGCCGACACCAGGCCGAGCACCGGAGTGCCATCGTCAACGAGAGCGATCAGCGTCGCCCACACCGGCACCCCGCGCACGAAGTTGCTCGTGCCATCAATCGGGTCGATCACCCACTGACGTGCCGCATCGGTTGGGCCAACCACCCCGTGTTCTTCTCCGTACAGCGAGTAATCGGGTCGTTCGCGGCGCAGCAGATTGCTGAGTGCCGACTCGGTGTCGCGGTCAATTTCTGTGACTTCGCTCGCGTCGGCTTTGTGGTCTACCCGAAACGAGCGTGAGAGGTAGCCGGGCAGACTGACCGCGTCAGCGGTGTCGGCTGCGCGTAGGGCAAGCGTGAGGTCATCAGTGAGCGGGGAACCGCTCACGGTTGGTGCTCACTCATTGTGCGAGCATCTCGCGTACGGTGCGCTCCACACCGTCTGCGTCGAGGCCGAACTTGCCCAAGATCACGTCAGGTTTGGCGTGAGGAATGAACTTGGTCGGCAAACCAAGCACTCGAATGTTTGGCGGCCCGTCTGGCTTCACCGCGGTGATGGCATCAGCAAGCAAGAAGCCGATGCCGCCATCGCGAACGCCGTCTTCGATGGTGACGACACGTCGGTGCTGAGCAGCGTCGCGGATCATCGCGTCGTCGGCAGGCACGCAACTGCGTACGTCCCAGAGGGTCGCAGAGATATTGTCTCGCGCCAGCGAAGCAACTACGTGCTCTGCAGCTGCCACCATCTTGCCAACGGCAAGAATGCAGAGGCCTTTGCCGGCATCGGTCGACATGCGGCGGGCGTTGAGGCCGGTTCCCACATCGTTTTCTGGCACTTGTCGGGCATTGCCCTTCGGGTAGCGAATGACGACCGGGCCAGTATCGGCAAGCGAGATTGCGTCGTGCAACATCTGCTGCAGATCTTGTGCACTGGACGGCGCCAGTACGCGCATGCCGGGCACCTTGGAGAGCAGCGCCATGTCGTATACGCCGTGATGGCTTGGGCCGTCGTCACCCGTCACCCCAGCGCGGTCAAGACAGAAAATCACCGGCAGGCGGTGGAGCGCGACGTCATAAACGAGTTGATCCCATGCGCGGTTCAGGAACGTGGAGTAAATCGCAACCACGGGTCGCATACCGCTCATTGCCAGACCTGCTGCGAAGGTCACCGCGTGTTGTTCGGCGATGCCGACGTCGAAGAAGCGGTCGGGGAAGTGCGATTGGAATGAAATCAGACCGGTCGGACCAGGCATCGCTGCAGTAATCGCGACGATGCGCTGGTCGGTTTGTGCCTCCTTAATGAGGGCGTCGGCAAATGCTTGGGTATAGCCAGTGGGCACCGACTTCGGTGGGCCGCTCACGGGGTCAAACACGGGCGCATCATGCAGGTGCTTTTCGTCATCGTCTTCGGCTGGCGGATAACCGCGCCCCTTCTGCGTGAGCACGTGCACGACAATCGGACCTTCTTCTGATCGCGTTGCCGCTGCAGTGAGTGCATGCTCAAGTTCGGCGATGTTGTGGCCGTCAACCGGGCCGACGTATCGCACCCCGAGCGCTTCAAAGAAGGCCGTCGGTTGCAGATACTCGCGGATCCCTGCCTTGATTGCTTCCAGTCCGCGTTCGGCTTGAGGGCCGACATAAGGAAGTTCGTACAACCACTGCTCGAGTCGTCGTTGGCGCCGGACGTAGACGGGGTTGAGTCGAACATTGGTGAATGCTCGAGCGAGTCGCGAAGTAATGCGATCGCGCGGTCGCGGGTGCTCGGTTGGTTCGTCAAGCGGGTTTGGTGCAGCCACGAGATTCGAAACGGTCGGTGCATACGAGCGACCGTTGTCGTTCAGCACGATGATCACGCGACTCCTCGAGTGCCCGAGATTGTTCAACGCCTCGTAGGCCATACCACCAGTGAGTGAACCGTCACCGATGATTGCGACGACATGTCGGCGATGAGGGAGATGTCCCTTGTCGCGCGCCACGGCCATGCCGTGTGCGTACGAGAGCACCGTTGACGCATGACTGTTCTCGATGAAGTCGTGGATGCTCTCTTCGCGGCTTGGGTATCCAGAAAGACCACCTGCTTGGCGGAGCTGTGAGAATCCGCCTCGTCGTCCCGTCACGATTTTGTGTACATAGGCCTGGTGGCCGGTATCCCAGAGAATCGCATCCTGCGGTGACTCGAACACTCGGTGGAGCGCGAGTGTCAGTTCAACCGCGCCGAGGTTGGAGCCGAGGTGGCCCCCAGTTTCCGCCACTGCCGACACGATGAAGTCGCGGATTTCGCCAGCAATTTCCTGCAATTGATCTGAACTGAGGCCACGTAGATCGCTCGGTTGGCGAATATCCGCAAGCCCCATGGCGCAGAGAACGCTAGCCGTGGAGGGCGGCGAGGCGCTTTTCGTTCCAGGCGTGAATTCTGGCGCCAATCCAATAGCCGCCGCCAAAGACGAGCAGACCCCCGACCCCGTCAATCCAGAAGTGGTTGCCCGTAATCACGATGCAGGCAAGCGTGACGGCCGGGTACAACAGAAGAGACAGCCGAATCCATCGGCGTCGTGCAAGCGGGTACATCGCAAAGACACACCATGTTGACCACCCGATGTGCAACGAGGGCATCGCGGCGTACTGGTTGGAGAGCGAACGACCTGGCCCGCGGTCGAATGCCCACGGCCCACCAAACTCTTTGATTGTGTCCACGTAGCCGAAGTTCTCTGCATCGTTGTAGTTGCGCAATTCGTGGTTGATGCACGACGCGCCGTAATCAAGAGGTGGGCACGGAGCGTCGAGCAGCCGTGGAGGCATGACGGGGAAGAGCGCGAAGCCAAAGATTGCGAGTGCAGTCATCGCTGCGAGACAGTTGCGCCAGAGACCGAACACATCTGGCCGTCGTACGAAGAGCGCGACAAAGACGCCAAGGGTCACGAAGAAGTGTGCGGTGCCGTACCAGACATTAAAGAACTTGATCACGTTCTCGTATGGAAGGAACCAGTCCTGAATCGTCTCCTCGTGGTACAAGCCGAGCGCACGTTCAACTCGGATGAGGCGCACCGCATTGAGGAACGCCTCTACGGGAACCTGCGAACCCGACACGAGAGCAGAACCAAACAAGTTGCGTACGAGGGAGTAGATGCCGTAGAAGACGACGACGATCAATGCTTCTTTCCACCAGAGCGTGCGATGTTCCCGTGTCGTGCGCCGGTGCGTCACGCGACGAGGCTACCGACGGTGCTTTCAGAGAGATGCAGCAAAGTGGGTTTGCAAGCTGCGCTCGATAGTGCAAAGTGGCGAATCGGTAGGCTCATCGCATGTCATCAGACACAAACTTGCTCGTTGCCACAGATGTTCTTTCACGTGTGCTTGCCCGAGGGCGAGCGACCGGGGCAGATTTTTCGGAAGTCTTCGTGGAGGACAAGCGTTCGACGTCGGCCAGCCTCGACGATGGCAAAGTGGAGCAGGTCTCTAGTGGTCGTGATCGCGGCGCTGGAATCCGCGTCATCAAGGGTGACACCACCGGCTTTGCGCACACCAGTGACCTCAGCGAGAAGGGTCTTCTGGCTGCCGCCGAAGCGGCGGCCGCTGCTGCCTCGCAGGGCGGTGGTGGAGTCAATACCGTCGCGCTCGGCGCTGTTGTACGACATCCGGTGAACACCATTCAGAAGTGGCCAGATGAAGTCGCCAAGCGCGACAAGGTTGCTCTACTGCAGCGAGTGAACCAAGCTGCGCGTGGCGTGCACAAAGCAATCGTGCAGGTGTCGGCCGGCTACGGCGATTCACGCAAACGCATTCTCATCGCCAACAGCGACGGCGTGTTGGCGGCCGACGAGCAAGTGCGCACGCTCATGCGCATCAGTGTGGTGGCGAGCGGTGACGGCGGAATGCAAACAGGTTTCCAGTCGTTGGGCCACACCATTGGTTTTGAAGTGTTTGACGAACATGATGTGGAAGAGCTCGCGATCTCGGCGGCCAAACAGGCAGTCACGAAGTTGAGCGCTCGACCTGCTCCATCGGGATCCATGCCCGTTGTCATCAAGCACGGCTCAGGCGGCGTCTTGTTCCACGAAGCATGCGGCCACGGTTTGGAGGCTGACATCGTGAGCAAGGGCGCCAGCGTGTACAAGGACAAGCGAGGCGAGCTCGTGGCGTCGCCGCTTGTCACCCTCATCGACGATGGCACGATGACGGCGGAATGGGGTGCGATTGGCGTCGATGACGAAGGTCATCCGTCGCAGCGCAACGTGCTGATCCAAGATGGCGTGCTGACTGACTACATGTGGGACTACCTGCGTTCGAAGAAGGAGGGCCGCCGGCAGTCAGGCAACGGTCGACGCCAGAGTTATCAACATTTGCCGATGGTGCGCATGACCAACACATTCGTGCTCAACGGCCCACATGACCCAGACGCAATCGTGCGCGACACCAAGCACGGCGTGTACGTTGCAAAACTCGGCGGTGGACAGGTGGACACGGCGAGTGGAGACTTCGTCTTCGGCATGACGGAGGCGTACCTCATTGAAAACGGCGAAATCACCGAACCGTTGCGTGATGGCAACCTCATCGGCAACGGTCCACAAGTACTTCGCGACATAGATCTTCTTGGCAACGACTTCGCGATGGGCAACCCAGGAACATGCGGCAAGGATGGTCAAGGGGTTCCCGTCGGTGACGGCCAGCCCACCCTGCGTGTGAAGAGCATGACGATCGGCGGAACTGCAGCGTGAGGATTGAAGTACCTGACCTGCAGGCGATCGCTGACCGAATCGTTGCTCAGGCAAAACCAGGAGAACAGATCGAGGCCTACGTCGGACGCGGGGGAGAAACGTCCGTCCGGGTCTATGAAGGTGAACTTGAGCATTTTGTGTCGGCACAAAGTGCGGGCGTCGGTATTCGAATCATCAAAGATGGTCGCACTGGTGTCGCATATGCCGGCACCCTCGACGAAACTGCGATTGCAGAAGTTCTCGCTGACGCGCGCGACAACGTGCAATTCGGAAACCCCGATGAGTTTGCTGGCCTCGCCAGCCCCGACGGTGTCGAGCCTGTGCCGCAGAAGTTTTGGGACGACACGCTCGCGAGTTATCCCACCGACCAGAAGGTGGCTCTCACGAAGGATCTTGAGCAGCGCGCACTCGCTGCCGACTCGCGCGTTCGTAGCGAGTCGGCGAACTACGACGACGGATGGGATGAGTCGGCGTTTGCGACGACTACGGGCATTCGCATCAGCGGGCGCAGTAATGGCTGCTATGTCTCGGTGGTCACGTTGGCAGACGACGGAGATGAAACGCAAACCGGGTTTGGTTTCTCCGTCGGTGACTCTCCGAACGACTTCAACCTTGACAAGGCAGCGCGTGAAGCGGCTGACCGAGCAACACGTTTGCTTGGAGCAACGAAGCCGGCTTCAAAGCGCACCACTGTGGTGCTTGACCCGTATGTCACGTCGCAGTTCATCAGCATTCTCTCCAGCGCATTCAGTGGTGAGAATGTGTCGAAAGGTCGCAGCATCTTTGCCGACCGACTGGGCGAGCAAGTCGCGGTTCCCTCATTCACGTTGGTCGACGACCCAACAAACAAGCTCGCCTACACCTCGACAGACATCGACGGCGAGGGCCTCGCAGCTCGTCGCAACGTGCTGATTGAAGACGGTGTGCTGAAGATGTTCGTACATTCGTCGTATAGCGCTCGGCGCATGAATACCCGTAGTACGGGTAATGCAACACGGGGCGGCTTTGCTGGTTCTCCTGGGGTCGGTTGTCTGGCGATGCAGGTGACTCCAGGATCGAAGTCGCAAGCTGAACTGGTAGCTGGTATCGCCGACGGTGTACTCATCCAAGAAGTATCCGGTTTGCACAGCGGTGTGAACCCGATTTCTGGCGACTTCTCGACTGGTGCCTCGGGAATGATGATTTCCAACGGGGTCGTTGGCGCGCCAATTCGTGAGTTCACCATTGGCTCGACACTTCAGCGAATGCTGCTTGACATCGTGGCAATCGGCAACGATGTCGACTGGTTGCCGATGCGTGCGGCCGGACTGTCGCTGGTCATTGCCGACGTCACCATCAGCGGCTCCTGACGCCGCAGCGAATTCCGCAGTTGTTGAATTCCCTCATTGCAGGTGCACAAGATTGTTCTGAGGGGTGGCCACTCATCTTCATTAGTGTTGTGTCGTCTCATGGTGACTTCTGGAGTTTCGGGAATGCTCGACCAGCCCAGCATTCCCGTGATGAAACCCCGGTTGCCGAACCATTCAAGATTGCTCGAGTACATCAAGCGGATCGACGAAAGTCGCACCTACACCAACTTCGGGCCGCTGCACCGTGAGCTAGAGGAGCGACTCGCCGCACACTTCGCCGTTAAAACGGATGAAGTTCTCCTCGTTACAAACGGCACGCTGGCATTGCAGGGTGCAGTCGCAACTTGTCCAACGGGGGAC
>Ga0208084_1000180_pt1 | contig 16793 bp, 15 predicted proteins | sample LakMenEpi14Sep09_FD_150698 | JGI IMG/M metagenome (GOLD analysis project Ga0208084, IMG submission 150698) | Freshwater microbial communities from Lake Mendota, WI - 14SEP2009 deep hole epilimnion (SPAdes) | ecosystem: Environmental > Aquatic > Freshwater > Lentic | place: Lake Mendota, Madison... | reverse complement strand
TCGTCACGACTTGTTCGAGTCATCGATGAGGAGCGTCGCAAAGCTGATCGATTGGTGCTCGTCGGATACGACTGGCACGGCAATTATGGTCACCCCGACCACGTGCACGTGCACAAGGTGGCGCGTCGCACTGCGCAGATGACGGGAGTTGACGACCTCTTTGAGGTGACGCTCAATCGAGATTTCTACGCCGACATGTTTGAGTGGTCGAAGAACAACGGGGGAGACAACGACTTCGACCCGCGCGAACCCGCCGATGACGGCAACCCGATGGGAGAACCAGAATCAAACATCACACACCACATTGATGTTTCTGAACACGTGAATGCCAAGCGGCAGGCGATCATCGCACATGCAAGCCAGGCGAACGACACAGGTTTTGCGACCGAGATGTCGGAGGAATCATTTTTGCGGGCCTTCGGTACCGAATGGTTCATCAAAGTCGGCGGACCTGCGCCGTCTCGACGCACGACGTTGTTGGACTAGTCGCGTGGCAACGGTCGACAATCGCAAGAGATAGCGATATGGCTCGGCTCCACCTCGTGCGTCATGGACGCGCTGCTGCGGGTTGGGACACTGCGATGGATCCACCACTTGACCACCTTGGCCGAGAGCAGGCGGCAGCCACGGCAGCAGCACTCGTCGTACGAATGCAGGATGCACAGTGGAGCATCACCGATGTCGATGTGGTGACGAGCCCGCTGTTGCGATGTCAACAGACCGCTGAAGCGTTCGGGTCTGTCATCGGCAGAGTCGCGCGAGTCGAGCATCGCATCGCAGAGATTCCGTCACCCGACGGAGTCGCGATGAGCGATCGCGTCACGTGGCTGCGGCGCATCATGCAAGGTACCTGGGGCGATCTCGTCAGGAGTGATGGCGCTGCGTACCGAGAGTTTCACGATGCCCTGGTCGGCTGGGCAACCGCGACGCGACGCGACACCGTGGCGTTCTCGCATTTCGTGGCAATCAATGCTCTCATCGGTGTGGCTCTCGGTGATGACCGACTCGTCATCCGCAGTGTCGACAATGCGTCAATCACCGTGATCGACGTAGCGCACGACGGCACATTGTCGCTCGTCGAGGGTGGCGCCGAAGCAGACACGCTCGTTCGGTAGCGCAGCAGCAGACGTGGTCATTCGGTAGATTCGTCAGGTGATGTCGCCTGTGATTGCATCGACGCTTACCGAGTTGCATAACGGATTCGCTTGGGTGGTCATCATCGGCAACGCGATGGCTGGATTGTGGGCGCTAGGCGCGCACAAAGTGCCTTCGTTGCGTATGCGTGCGATGTGGTGGTTCACGACGCTCGCGCAGTTCACGATGTTCGTGCAGGTTGCGCTTGGCGTGGCGATGGTGAACGTGGAGAACCAAGCGTTCCCTCAGTTCCATGCTTTCTACGGTTTCGTCGGCATCATTGCAATTGCGATCATCTACTCCTACCGCGCCCAGTTGAAGTCCAAGGTGTATCTGCTCTACGGGTTCGGTGGTCTCTTCATCATGGGGCTTGGCATCCGCGCGATGCTGGTCGGCCAGAGTTGAAGCCTGCGTTCACGCAGGGCTGATCGTCGAACTAGGCGACGAGTTCGCGTTCGAGTGTTGCTAGCGCCGCGTGCAGCTCACTGGGCACATGGTCGTCGAACGACGCATAGTGCTGCTTGATCTGCTCAATTGCGTCGCTCCAGCCGGCAACATCAACCGAGAGGATTTCCTGCAAGTCGCCCGCAGGAACATCGAGTGCAGTGGTGTCGAGTGCATCGACTGGTGGGAGGAGCCCAATCGGGGTGCGACGAGCCTCCGCCTTACCGTCAACGCGCTCGAACACCCACTTCAAGACGCGAGAGTTCTCACCGAAACCCGGCCACAAGAACTTGCCATCTTCACTGCGACGGAACCAGTTGACGAAGAAAATCTTCGGCAGTTTGCTCGGGTTGGTCTTCTTGCCCATGCGCAACCAGTGCGCGAAATAGTCGCCCATGTTGTAGCCGCAGAACGGCAACATCGCCATCGGGTCGAAACGCAGTTTGCCGACCGCGCCGCCTGCAGCTGCCGTGGTCTCGCTCGCCATGATCGACCCGAGGAAGACGCCGTGGTTCCAGTCGAACGACTCGGTCACGAGCGGCACCGTCGTGCGGCGACGTCCACCAAAGAGAATTGCTGAGATTGGCACGCCCTTTGGATCTTGCCATTCGGGTGCTATCGCGGGGCATTGCGAAGCCGGGGCAGTGAATCGTGCGTTGGGGTGTGCGGCGGGTGTCGTGCTCTCTGGCGTCCAACTGTTGTTCTTCCAATCGGTGGCACGCGCAGGCGGCTCTTCCGTCATGCCCTCCCACCACACGTCGCCGTCGGCGGTCATCGCGGTGTTGGTGAAGAGGCAGTTCGCATGCAGCGTGGCCATCGCGTTCGGGTTTGTCTTCCAGCCGGTGTTGGGCGCGACACCAAAGAAGCCTGCCTCGGGATTGATGGCATAGAGGCGTCCGTCGTCGCCGAACTTCATCCAGCAGATGTCGTCCCCGATGGTTTCGACCTTCCAGCCCTTCACGGTCGGCACCAACATCGCGAGGTTGGTTTTGCCGCACGCAGATGGGAACGCGCCAGCGATGTACTTCACCTCACCGGCTGGATTCGTCAGCTTCATGATCAGCATGTGCTCGGCGAGCCAGCCATCATCGCGCGCCATCACCGATGCGATTCGTAGCGCAAAACACTTCTTGCCTAAGAGCGCATTGCCGCCGTAGCCCGAACCGTACGACCAGATCTCTCGGGTCTCAGGGAAGTGAACGATGTATTTGTTGTCAGGGTTGCATGGCCACGCAACGTCCTTCTGAGATGGTGCGAGCGGTGCGCCGACGGAGTGCACACACGGCACCCAGTCACCGTTGCCGAGTACGTCGAGAGCGCCCTGTCCCATGCGAGTCATGATCCGCATGCTCACTGCGACGTACGCAGAGTCGGTGAGTTGCACGCCGATGTGCGCAATCTTTGAGCCGAGTGGCCCCATGCTGAACGGCACCACGTACATCGTGCGACCGCGCATCGCGCCCGTGTACAGCGCGGTGAGTTCTTTGCGCATGTCGGACGGGTCGCGCCAGTTGTTGTTCGGACCAGCATCAACTTGCTTTGCAGAGCAGATGAATGTGCGATCCTCGACGCGCGCGACATCGCCCGGGTCGCTGTGGGCCCAGTAGGAGTTCGGGCGTTTCTCGTCGTCAAGCTTTACGAACGTGCCGGCAGCGACGAGTTCTGCGCAGAGTCGGTCGTATTCCTCTTGCGAACCGTCACACCAATACACGGCTGCAGGTTGCAGAATCTTTGCCCACTCGTCGACCCACTTGTGGAGTCGGTCGTTCGTAGAGCGCGCCGTCGTCACCATGCTGTTGTCACCTTGCGCGGGTCAGTGACCCGGTGTGCCCATGTCCCTTTCGGCTCCAATGCGCAACTGTGATGCACGCCCTGCGGCATCGATGATGAAATTGACTCGTTGGCCTTGGCGCAACATGCGAAAGATGGAGCCCTCAAGTGCGTGCGGGGCGAGTTCGTACTCGCTCAGATCGGTGTCGCGGACGATGATGCCGTCACCCGTCGCGGGATTGAACGCCTTGACGACGCCTTGCATGACGCCTCAAAGTATCACAGGTAACCTTTGTTCGTGCCCGTCCTAGAGCAACTGGGGCCTGATGCCTTGCGTCACACATTGGTGACGTATCGCAACACGCTGAAGCGCCACCAGGCAGACCTCAACAAGCTCAACGTCTACCCAGTGCCTGACGGGGACACCGGCACCAACATGGCTCGCACGCTCGACGCGGTGGTTGCCGAGCTTGACAAGCGCCCCGGCGAACTCGAAGAGACGTGCAATGCCATCAGTCATGGATCGCTGATGGGTGCGCGCGGCAATAGTGGTGTGATCCTGAGCCAGATTCTGCGTGGACTCGCGTCGACGCTCAAGTCTGCGCGTGAGACAGGCGCACCGAAGGTGGCCGAAGCGTTGAAGGCTGCGTCTGCTGCGGCATACCAGTCGGTGTTGAAGCCGATTGAGGGCACCATCCTGACCGTCGTACGTGAGTCGGCTGATGCGGCCGTGCGTGCCGCGAGTGATGGTGCGACGTTGGCCGCAATGCTTCGAGTGGCTCGTGCTGCTGGTCGTGAGTCGCTGGCGAAAACTCCTGAGTTGTTGCCGGTGTTGAAAGATGCCGGTGTCGTTGATGCAGGTGGTGCTGGCTTCTTGTTGTTCCTCGACTCGGCGTTGCATGTAATCGACGGTGAGCCACTACCTGAACCCGAAAACATCACCGGACCGAATACCGAACAACTCATCGCAGTGATGAAGCGCGGAGAAGGCGACGAAGTAGTCGACGTGAGTGAGTTGCGCTACGAGGTGATGTTTCTGCTCGAAATCGACGACACGAAGTCGAAAGCCTTCATGCAGAAATGGGGAGAAGTCGGCGACTCCATCGTCGTGGTTGGTGGCGAAGGTCTGTACAACTGTCACATTCATACCAACGACATCGGTGCGGCGATTGAAGCACCCATCTCACTCGGTGGTCGACCACACCAGATTCGTGTCACCGACCTGTTCGAAGAGGTGGCGGAAGAACACGAGAAGCGAGAAGCCCAGATCGGCGTCCCGAGCGGTGCAGATGCGGCGGCACACGGAGGCAAGCCCAACTTCAGAACCCATGCTGCGTTGCCTGAGGTCACATGCGCAGTCGTTGCAGTAGCAAGCGGTGAGGGCATTGCTGAATTGTTCGGCAACCTCGGCGTGCACGGTGTGGTGACCGGCGGTCAGACGCTCAACCCGTCAACGCAAGAGCTGCTTGACGCTGTCGAACACATGAACGCCCAGCAGGTGGTAATCCTGCCGAACAATAAGAACATCATCCCAGTTGCGCAGCAAGTGGACGGTCTCACCAAGAAAGATGTTCGCGTCGTGCCAACGTGCTCAATGCCAGAAGCCCTCGCAGCGCTCGTCGCATACGACCCTGAGGCATCGGCTGAGCACAACGGCGGTGCGATGGCCAAGGCCGCAGCGGCTGTTGTTACCGGCGAGGTCACCTCGGCAGTACGTGACACCAAGACCGATGCCGGGCCAGTGAAGGCTGGCGATTTCATTGGTCTCGTCCGCGGTGATGGAGTCGTTGCGATTGCGCCAGATGTGTTCGAGTGCTCCACCACGCTCTTGAAGCACATTGTGTCGGCAGACCGTGAGTTGCTGACAATCATCGCCGGCGTGGATGCGAAGGCATCAATCACGGAGAAGCTCGTCGAATGGGTAGGAGAGCAGTTCCCAGCGCTCGCGTGCGAGGTGCACCGCGGCGGTCAGCCGTTGTACCCGTATCTCTTCGGCGTGGAGTAACTTCGGCGCCGCATGGCCGAACCCAAACCTGCGTCACGCAGCGCCGAACCGCCCGCTGCCGAAGCACCGCTTACGTACCGCGACTTAGCGGCACTTGACATCTCAAAGATCAAAGGTGTCGGCGATAAGCGTCGCGAGTCGCTGCGCGAAGCAGGCATTGCAAACGTGCTCGATCTGCTCACCACGTATCCGCGACGTTATGTCGATCGCACCAACGAGGCACATGTCGAAGATCTCGTCGAAGGAGTCGAAGCGGTGGTGCTGGTGAAGGTGCGCAGCGTGCGACGCGTACCGTTGCGTAGTCGTCGAAGCATGGTGACTGCGATGGTGGGTGATGCGACCGGCATCTTCGGGCTCACGTTTTTCAACCAGCCGTGGCGAGAACGGCAGTTGAAGACCGACCAGGAGATTGCGGTGTTTGGCAAACCCGAGTTGTATCGCGGCAAGTTACAGATGACCAACCCGCTCGTCGACATCGTCGGCAACCGCACGGGTCGAATCGTGCCCATCTATCCGCAGAGCGAGAAGTCGAACGTCTCGACGTGGGAGCTCACGGGATGGGTGGAGAACGCGCTCGAGCGAGCGGCGCCACGCACGATCTCTGATCCACTTCCTGCCGCATTGCGTGAGCGACTCGGTCTCGTTGGTCGGCATGCAGCACTCTCGACGATCCATTTCCCCGAGAGCATCGTTGACAAAGAAGCTGCTCGCGAACGTCTCGCCTTCGACGAGTTGCTGCGGGTGCAACTGGTGCTCGTCGGTCGAAAGAAGGCCTTTGAGCGCGACAACACGGGGCTGAAGCACGACATGAGCGGGGCGATGCAGAAGGCGTTTCTGGCAGCGCTGCCGTTTCCTCTCACCGGCGCACAGCGTCGCGTTATCGAGGAGGTCAACGCCGACCTTGCCACACCAGTGCCGATGCACCGCCTACTGCAAGGCGATGTTGGAAGCGGCAAAACGGTCGTAGCGGTGGCGGCGATGCTGGTGGCGGTGCAGGGCGGGCATCAAGGTGCACTGATGGCACCCACCGAAGTGCTCGCCGAACAGCACTATGCCGGCATTCGCTCACTACTTGACACTCTGCGTGTGCCTGACGATGGAAACCTGTTCGGCGAGCGGCAGCTACGCGTCGAACTGCTCACGGGTCGCGTGACAGGTGAGCGCCGCCGCGAAGTGTTGGCCGACCTCGCGTCGGGCGGCGTTGACATTGTGATAGGTACTCACGCGCTCATTCAAGAAGGTGTCGAGTTCGCGTCGCTCGGTGTGGTGGTGATCGACGAGCAGCATCGTTTTGGCGTTGAGCAGCGCGCCGCATTGCGCGGCAAAGGTGCGGGGGAGAAACACACCACACCCGATGTGCTGGTGATGACCGCTACGCCGATTCCTCGCACGGCTGCACTCACGCACTACGGCGATCTCGAGGTGAGTGTGCTCGATGAACTGCCCCCTGGCCGCACGCCGATCAAGACCATCGCCGTTAACGACGACAAAGCACGGCGAGAGATGTGGTTGGCAGTGCGCGAGGCGCTCAATGCCGGTCAGCAGGCCTATGTGGTGTGCCCGATGATTGCCGAGAGCGACAAGTTGGAGGTCGCTGCGGCGGAAGAAATCCACGAACAACTCCAAGCCGGCGAATTGCGCGACTACTCCGTTGGTTTACTGCACGGTCGCATGTCCTCGGCGGAAAAGGACGATGTGATGAGCAAGTTCCGCTCGCGATCGTTTGATGTGCTCGTTTCGACCACCGTGATTGAAGTCGGAGTTGATGTTCCGAACGCCACGTGCATGGTGGTGCTTGACGCCGACCGGTTCGGCATCGCCCAGTTGCACCAGCTGCGCGGCCGCGTGGGTCGCGGCAAGATTGCGTCACGCTGCTGGCTGGAACGCAAAGACAAGTCGGTGGGCGAGGAGCGCATCAATGCGCTCGTTGAGTCAACCGATGGCTTCTATCTCGCCGAGGTCGACCTTGAGCTGCGTGGTGAAGGCACCTTGATGAGCACCGCCCAGAAGGGCGCCGGTGACTTGAAGATTGCGTCGTTCGTGCGCGACAAGCAACTCATCGTGCAGGCGAGAGAGGCCGCATTCGCGATTCTTGACGCTGACCCAACGCTCGCGAAGCATGTCGAGCTTGCCGACGAGCTCTCCATCTTCATGGCTCCAGAGGAGAAAGAGTTCTTGTTCAAGGACTGAGCGGTTCATCACCGTCTCGGCGTTGGTCGCTGCGATCACACAGCGCGAAAGTTCAAGTTTCTTCGCGAGCTGCGAGCACCATATCCCAGCGATCACGACAGTCGCGACACCGGTAAGCGACGACATCACCGACGAGCCAGCGCCCGTCCTCTGGGGGCGTAGTCAGCAAATGCGCAGGCCCGCCGCAGTCGACGCAGACGATTTGCTCAGGCGGCGTCTCTGCCACTGCGTGGCCGCCTGCATCACTCATGTGGTGGGGTGAGAGATCGACGAGAGACCTAGAAGACGTATCGCTTCAACATGTCGGCGAGAAACGGAAGGTACTGCTCGTCGCCCAGCTGAGTTGGCATCATGTCACTGTTTGTAAAGCCGTCCGAAAACGCAATGATGGCCCACGCAATCGTGCGAGCCGGCACTGTAGATGAGTTGCCTGACACCGCTCGAGCCTTCTCGATCAGTCGAGTCGTTGCATCTTCCACTTCGGCCATAGCTCGACCGATTCGTTCGGCGAGTTCAGGTATCTCACGTCCAGCAGCTTTGGCTTCGAGTCGCAACCAACGACGTTCCTTGCGCCAAGAGTCATCGGGCTTTGGCATGAGTCGAACTATTGCATCGAAATCCACGTTCGTGGTCGTAGCGGAGAGAAGTTTCTGGATGGCGACAAGTTCTTCTTCGAACTGCAGCACGATCAGATCGCCAAGCACCCCCGAGAGCAGCCCATCTCGATCACCGAAGTATTTGTAGACGAGCGCGACGGAGACGTCGGCACCAGCCGCTACATCGGCAAGTCGAAGCCCGAGAATGCCGTTCTTGCGAATTTCTGCGAGCGCGCTTGCGCGAATGCGCGCGACAGAATCAGCTTCGATCAACGTCATCTTCGTCGTCTCGTCGGCGACGCCAGACGACGAACCATAAGGCAAAGATACCAATAGCGTTCTTCAATGTGCGAGTAGTGGCAGGGGAGTTACGCGGGCGGCGCATCGAGTCGCCTGAAGGAAACACCACGAGGCCGACCACCGACATGGCCCGCGAGGCAATCTTCAACAGTCTCGGCAGCCACTACGACCTCGCGGGGGCACGAATCGTTGACTGCTTTGCCGGCACCGGTGCACTCGGCATTGAGGCGATTTCTCGAGGTGCTGGCCATGTCACATTCATCGAGCGCGATAAGCATGCGCTCGACACGCTGAAGCACAACATCGAATCGCTCGGCATCACCGACCGCAGCACCATCGTGCGTGGCGATGCACTCACCCAGGTGGCGCAGTGCAAAGATGCAACACTCGTGCTCGCCGATCCGCCGTACGATTTCGCGAAGTGGGCCGAGTTCCTCGCCGTTGTGCCATGCAACCTGGTGGTCGCTGAGTCAGGCGCCCCAGTTTCCGCACCACAAGGGTGGGAAGTGCTCCGTGAGAAGCGCTACGGCCGTACCCATGTGACCTTCTTGCGTCGGCTCGCCTAGCTGGCGCCGACGTGCTGGACGACCCGGCCAATACGGGTACCGTAGAAGTCAATGGCAGCGCAACAATCGGTGCTGTATCCGGGCAGTTTCGACCCGTTTCATCTCGGTCATCTCGACGTCGCCGCGCAGGCCGCCAGCATCTTCGGTCGCGTGGTCATCGCAGTTATGCACAACCCGGAGAAACCCTCGGGCATGTTCACTATCGACGAGCGAGTCGCGCTCGTGAAAGAGTCGACAGCGCACCTCGCAGGCGTGACGGTCGAAGCCCATGCCGGGCTAGCAGTGGATGCCGCGAAAAAAGTTGGCGCTACTTGCATCGTGAAGAGCCTGCGCAGCGCCACCGACTTCGATGTTGAATCGCAGATGGCGCACACCAATTACACCGTTGCGGGAGTACGCACCATGGTGCTCTTTGCGCTGCCCGAGCACGCCTATATAAGTAGTCGCTTCGTGCGGGAGATCGCGCACTACGGTGGAGATGCTTCGGCGATGGTCACCGACCCAGTCGCCAAGGCGTTGGCGAGCCGCGCTCGCCGCTGAACCCAGGAGTTTTGAGATGAGCGACAACGACGATCTCCCCACCGAGGAGTTGCCCGACGTCCAAATGGGCGATGCCGAAGAGATTCTGCTCGACCTCATCGAGCTGATCTCCAAGGCGCCGAACGTGCCGCTCTCCAGCACGCCCCGCATCGACCGCGAAGAGGTCGTGGCTCTGCTTGAAGACGCCATCGCCTGCCTGCCGCAAGAGGTGCGCGAGGCGCGGTTCTTGCTCAAGGAGAAGGAGAACTTCCTCAACCGTTCGCAACGTGAAGCCGACGAGATCATCGAAGCTGCGCGCACGCAAGCCGAGCGCATGGTGCAGCGCACGGAGGTGGTGCGAGCATCAGAGGCTCGCGCTCGTCAGATCATCGATGAGGCCGAAGCAACTGCCCGCCGCTTGAAGAGTGAGACGGAAGATTTCCTTGATCGTCGACTCGGCAGTGTGGAGATTCTCATTGATCGTTTGATGAAGACCATCAAGCACGGTCGCGACCGTCTCTCGATCACCGGCATCCAGCAGGCCAACGACCAGATGACGCAGGACGCACCGGACATGTCGGGCGAGTTCTTCGATCAAGAGGCAGATCGCACCCGCGACCTCAACTGAGGGTCGTCACGATGAGGCCACTCGTATGAGTTCGACGCTCGTCGTCAATGTGCTCGACCTCCTGCGTCGACCAGGGTCAGAAAAGAGCGTGTCTGTCGTCGCCCGCGCTGCTGACTTTGATTTTGCTGATTCGCGCATCGATGATGCATCTGAGATTTCGGTTGAACTCGACCTTGAGAGTTCGTCGACGGGCATCGTCGCTCGCGGCGCCGCACGAGCAGGGTGGAAGTCAGTGTGTCGCCGTTGCCTGCGTCCCGTCTCGGGCGTGGTCGCCGCCGAGATCGACGAAGCGTTCTCGCGTGGGGTGCACGTCGGTTCGCATCACCACGGTGACTCTGCTCGCGACGCGCTGAGCGAGACCGAGCCAATCGTCGGCGACCAGATCGATTTCACCCTCCCTGTCCGCGAAGCGATCTTGCTTGCGGTGCCTGAGGCCCCGCTGTGTCGTAACGATTGCCCGGGTCTTTGTCCGCAGTGCGGAGCCGACCGCTCAACAACGAAGTGCTCGTGCGTGGTGGTCTCGCGCGACGAACGCTGGGCCGCGCTTGATGCCCTGCGTGGCAAACTCGACGACGCGGTAGAGTGACCAAATGGCCATTCCCAAGAAAAAGCGCTCCAAGGCCCGCGGTCGCAGCAAAGCCTCCATCAACATGAAGTTGCATACCCCGGCGCAGAGCGTCTGCCCGCGTTGTGGCACCGTCAAGAAGCCGCACGTCGTATGTTCCAACTGCGGTTGGTACAAGGGTCGCGTCGCCTACGCGGTCGACTGACCTCGCTGCACATCTGCACGACGAGTTTCACCAAGCGTTTCCGTATCCCCGAGGCTGTCTCGGATTGACAACATGTCTGCCACACGTGCGTGCTCATCGCACGGCATTCAGCGGTTTAGTCTGACATTCTCACCATGAAACCGATCGCAGTTGACGCCATGGGAGGCGACAAAGCCCCCGCTGAGATCGTTGCTGGAGCCAAACAAGCTGCCGCCGAAGGCATTCCGGTTTTGCTTGTCGGCCCCGCCGACCTGGCAGATCGCGGCGACCTCGAGTTGCTGGTTGCCACCGAAGTAATCGGCATGGATGAAGACGCCGCTTCGTCGGTGAAGAAGAAGAAAGACTCCACGCTGGTGCGCTGCGCCGAAGCGGTGCGTGATGGCAAGGCGAGCGCGATGATTTCTGCAGGCAACACGGGGGCCACGATGGCGTCGGCACTCCTGCGAATGGGTCGTGCCGACGGCGTGAAGCGCCCGGCGATTGCGACGCCGATTCCGGTACCCGGTTCGACGCCAACGATCCTGCTCGACGCCGGTGCGAATGCCGAGGTTGAAGCACCTTGGCTCACGCAGTTTGCCGTGATGGGATCGGTGTTTTCCACGGCGCGCTACGGCATCGTGAAACCGAAAGTCGGCCTGTTGTCAATCGGTGAAGAGCCAGGCAAAGGCGACTCGCTGCGCAAAGAAGCATTTGAATTGCTCTCTGCAGAGAAGAGCATCAATTTCGTCGGCAACGTCGAAGGTCGCGACATCATGACCACCGAAGTCGACGTCGTCGTCACCGACGGCTTCACTGGCAATGTGGCGCTGAAGAGCCTCGAGGGCGCGCTGAAGACCGTGGTGAAGTCACTCTTCACAGCAATCGGTGCCCCGCAATACAAAGAGCACGCCGACGCGTTGATGCCGGCATTTCTCGACCTTTACTCGCAATTCGACCCCGACACCACGGGTGGTGCGATGCTGCTCGGTCTCAACGGCGTGTGCATCATCTCGCACGGCTCATCGAGCGCCCGCGCAATGGTGAACGGCATCAAAGTCGCACGCGACATGGTGCAAGGCGACATCGTGGAGAAGATTCGTGCAGCGGTGGCGGTGACCGCCCAGCCGTGAACGAAGCGGTCCTGCGCGAATGCGCGTCGGTGATTGGTCATGATTTTCGTGATGCGTCGCTCTTGCGACTCGCGCTGACTCACTCGTCGTACTCCGCTGAGCACCCGAACGAGCCTTCAAACGAGCGACTCGAATTTCTCGGCGACGCCGTGATTGGTCTCGTGCTCGCCGACGAAATGTATGACCGCCACGCCGACTTTGACGAAGGCGTGCTCACCGACCTACGCAAGAGCGTGGTGAATGCACAAACTCTTTCTGTTGCGGCGCGTCGACTGGGGCTTGGCAAGTTTGTTCGTCTCGGCAGAGGAGAATCGACGAGTGGGGGTTCTGACAAGACTTCAATTCTCGCGAATGCTTTGGAGGCCGTCATTGGTGCGGTGTACCTCGATGCCGGCATCGCAGTCGCGTTCGACTTGTCATTGCGATTGCTCGCACCAGAGATTGCTGGCGCGGTGCCAGGTTTGCGAAACCTTGACCCCAAGACGCAACTACAGGAACTCACCGCCGAGATGGGCCTCGGTAGCCCCATCTACGTGCTGGAAGATGAAGGGCCAGATCACGACAAGACATTCTTTGCCGAAGTGCTTGTGGCGGGGCGCCGACGTGGCTCGGGGAGCGGCCGTTCAAAGAAAGCTGCAGAACAACAGGCAGCCGCCGAAGCGATTCAGTCATTGCGCGCCACCGACTAGCGATACTTCGAATACGTATCGGTCGTGCCTGAGTTACCCGAAGTAGAGACGGTTCGCCGAGGCATCGAGCGTCGCGCCGTTGACAGAGTCATCGAGCGCGTTGAAGTGTTCCGCGAGCGAACGGTACGTCGTCAAGGTCGCGAGGCAGTGATCGACGGATTAAGCGGTGCACGCATCACGGCTGCACGTCGCCGCGGAAAGTATCTGCTGTGTGATCTTGATACCGGTGGCATCTTGATGATGCATCTTCGGATGAGCGGCAGGGTGCTCGTCGTTGCTGAAGACACGCCGCGCCCACCGCACACACATGTGGTGATGCATCTCTCGCCCGATGTGCACGGTGTGCGGCACGAGATGTGGTTCGTCGACCCGCGCACCTTCGGCGAAGTCGTGGTGTTCGACGCCGCCGATGAGTCGAGAGTTGCTCCTGAACTTGCAAGGCTGGGCCCAGATCCACTCGTCGACGGGCTCGACGAAGCACGCCTTGCCGACATTCTTCGCGGCCGCCGGGGCAATCTGAAGGCGTTCTTGCTCGACCAGCACCGCATTGCAGGCATCGGCAACATCTATGCCGACGAGATCCTTCATCGTGCGAAGTTGCGCCATGATCGCCTTCCGACCAGGCTCGACGCAGCCGCGCGGAAACGATTGCTGGAGTCGATTCATCACGTGTTGAACGACGCCGTCGAAAAAGGTGGCAGCACGCTTGACGACACGCAGTACGTGGGAGTCGACGGTGACGAAGGCTGGTTTCAAACGCAGCACCGCGTCTACGACCGCGCAGGGGAGAAGTGCATCACCTGTCGAAAGGCGCGAATTGTTCGTCGCATCGTGGCGGGGCGAAGCACGTGTTTTTGTCCCCGCTGTCAACATTGAAGCCTCGGTCGGGGTACTGAAAAGCACTACTGTTTGCGGGGATGTTTCTCAAGTCGCTGACGCTGAAGGGGTTCAAGTCGTTCGCCGACTCGACCACCCTCGAACTCGAGCCCGGCGTCACCGTGGTGGTCGGCCCTAACGGCTCGGGCAAGAGCAATGTCGTCGATGCCATCGCGTGGGTGCTCGGTGCTCAGGCCCCGTCGTCGGTGCGCAGCCAGAAGATGGACGACGTCATCTTCGCTGGCACGGCGAAGCGCCCTGCCCTCGGCCGAGCCGAGGTGTCACTCACCATTGACAACTCGGCAGGACATTTGCCGATCGAGTTCTCCGAAGTCACTGTCACGCGCACGCTCTTCCGCACGGGCGAGAGCGAATATGCCATCAACGGCGTTACCTGCCGACTGCTCGACGTACAAGAACTGTTGTCGGATGCCGGCGTCGGACGCCAGCAACACGTGATTGTGAGTCAGGGTCAGATCGACGCCGTTTTGAATGCGCGCCCCGAAGATCGCCGCTCGATCATCGAAGAAGCATCAGGTGTGTTGAAACACCGCAAGCGCAAAGAAAAGGCTGAGCGCAGACTCGAGAGCACCGAAGCCAACTTGCTTCGCGCGCAAGACCTCTTGCGCGAAGTGCGACGACAACTGAAGCCCCTCGAACGTCAGGCTGATGCTGCGCGTCGCTATGGCGCGCTCGTCGCCGAGTTGCGCACGCTGCGCTTGCACGTGGCTGGACGTGAGATTGGCGGCATGCAGGCTCGCCTTCAAGCACTCGCCGAACAGAAGGCGGCAGGAGAAAAGACGGAGAACGAACTTCGCGCCAGGCTCTCGGCTCTTGATGCGGCGGTCATGTCAGACGAAGCAGATCTGTCTGCACGAGGAGACAGCACCATCAACGACGAACTCGTTCGCGTGGAGAATTTGCGCGGGCGTGCCCGAGGACTCGTGCAAGTGCTGGCCGAACGTCGCCGCTCCGTTGAGCGCGAACGTAGCCAGGCAATGGACTCAGGCGTCGTCGCGCAGCTCGAAGGTGAGGCGGCATCGCTGCGCCAACAACTCGAAGAGGTTGCGCAAGAGCTGCGTGAGCTTTCAGCCAAGTCTCCGGCCGGTAAGGCGGCAGCCGAACTGCTGGCAGCACAATCACGAACCGCCGACGCCCAACGTGCACTCGATGAGGCAGTCACCGTGCACGCCGCTGCATCGAGCGCGGCAGCTGCGGGTGCGGCTCGCGTTGAAGCGCTGGAGGCATCGATTGATGCGCAGGCGCTCAGTGCGCAGACCCTGCGTGACGCGACGGGCAGCGTGGGAACGCTGCTTGATCTCATCGACATCGACCAGGACTGGCGCGCCGCAGTGCAGGCTGCGCTTGGCGAGTCGATCGCCGCGGTCGTCATCGACGACACCAACAACGCGCGTGCAGCGCTCGCGAACCTTCGCAGGACGAAAAATCCTGGCGCAGTGCTCGCGCTTGACTCTCTGCGGAACGCCGCCACCTCACCAGCGAAGGAGCTCCGCCAGCATGTTCGTGCGAGAGGTGGCGCACACGAAGCAGCGGTGAATCACCTGCTCGACGTGTTGTTGTCGCGCGTAGTGTTCGTCTCGTCGTTTGATGAGGCTGTTGATGCCGCATTGCGCGATTATGCGACGGTCGCTGTAACCCGTGAGGGCGACCGACTCTCTGCAACGTCGCTGCGCGTCGGCTTGTCACAGGTGAGCGCTGAGGCGCTCGCGAACGCCCAGTCTGCTGCTGCCGACTCTGCCGCGCGATTGGTGGATGCCGAGTTAGCGCTCACCGCGGCACGTGCAGGACTTGCTGAAGCGCGTGGCGATGAGGCTCAAGTCGCGGTGGTTGCCGAAGAAGAACGCACCAAGGCCCAAGAGCACGACATTGAGGTCGCCGGGCTAGAACAACGGGAAAACCTGCTTCGTTCCCGACTGAGTGAAATCGAGTCACGACTGGGCAGTGACTCAGAGGCTCGCCGCGAAGCCGCTACCCGATCGCAGCGCATCGAGCGTGACTTACAGAAGATCACGGATGCCGCCAAGCAAGTGGAGCGCATCGTGAATGAGTTGAACGCGCGCCAGCGTGACCTGCATGAGCAGCGCGCCCGCCAAAGCACCGAGATGCGCGACATCAGCCGCCGCCTCGACGAGGCTCGCAAGGAGCGGTCTACCAACGAGAAGTCGCTCGAAGAGCGGCGCGAACTGAACGGCCGAGTAGCAATCGAACAGGGCGAAGTCCGTGTGCGTCTCGAGGCGGCTATCGACACGTTGCGCCGCGAACTCGAAGTCGAACCGCAAGTCGCCATTGACACTGCCGCCCCAGAACTGCCAGAGGGAATCACGCCGGTGCTCAAGATTCGCGAACTCGAGCGTGAGCTGCGAATCATGGGGCCGATCAACCCGCTCGCACTCGAAGAGTTTGAGGCACTTTCTCAGCGCAACACTTTCCTTGAAGAGCAACTCGAGGATGTGAAGAATTCGCGACGTGAGTTGGTGAAAGTCGTCAAGCAAGTTGATCTTGAGATTCAGCAGATGTTCGCTTCTGCCTATGCCGATGTGCGCGACAACTTCGCCAAGCTCTTTGCGACGCTCTTCCCAGGTGGCAACGGTCGACTCGTGCTCACGATGCCCGACGACCTGCTCAATACGGGCATCGAAGTGGAAGCCAAGCCCGGCGGCAAGAACGTAAAGAAGTTGTCGCTGTTGTCGGGTGGCGAGCGCGCACTCACGGCACTCGCATTTCTCTTCGCCGTCTTCCGCAGCCGACCTTCGCCGTTCTACGTGATGGACGAAGTCGAGGCGGCGCTGGACGATGTGAACCTGCATCGCTTCCTCGGTCTCATCCACGAGTTCCGTCAAGAGGCGCAGTTGCTCATCGTCAGCCACCAGAAGCGCACGATGGAGGCGGGTGACAGCCTGCTCGGCGTCACCATGCAGCCAGGCGGTTCGTCGCGCGTGGTGGTGGAGCGAGTCGCCGCGCAATCAGCGTGAACGACAGCTGGGTCCTTGTCGCCGCGGTTGCGGCGGTGGTGCTCGTCGCTGGTGGCGGCGTCTTGGTGGTGCGTGCGCGCCGCGCGCAAGAAAATCAAGCTTCGGTCACGCCCGCCGCTACGCCAGCCGCGCCGGCGCCGCTTGCGCCCACCGAGTCACCTGCACCGGCCGTATCAGTCGCACCGCCTGCCGAGCCCGCCGCGC
>Ga0208084_1000179_pt1 | contig 16926 bp, 15 predicted proteins | sample LakMenEpi14Sep09_FD_150698 | JGI IMG/M metagenome (GOLD analysis project Ga0208084, IMG submission 150698) | Freshwater microbial communities from Lake Mendota, WI - 14SEP2009 deep hole epilimnion (SPAdes) | ecosystem: Environmental > Aquatic > Freshwater > Lentic | place: Lake Mendota, Madison... | reverse complement strand
CGACTCGGTGAACAACGCCGAAGAGTTTCTTGCGTTCCGAGTACGGCGGTCACTTGAAAGTCAGAAGATTGATACGCCCGAATCCAAGGAGCGAGCCCTCGCTCGCGCGCTGGCGATCATCAACGAGCACCCGAGCGAGTTCGTGCGACGTGACTATGCCTCGGCCCTTGCTGAGACGCTCGGCATTGAAGAAAAGGCGGACGTGGTGCGCCGAGTGGACAAGGGTCTTGACCGTCGCATGGCCCGCGTGGAGACGTCTGTGCCAATGCAGTCGGGCCCGCGTGAGAATGCCGAGTTCGTGATTCTGGTGCTCATGGTGAACGATTTTGATGCAGTTACAGGAATCGTGTCAGAAGAAGTATTCGCTGACGAATCGCATCGTCGGGTATTCCGCGCCATGATGCAGCACCGTAACGATTTCAAACGAGCAGAGGCAGAGCTCGACCCCGAAGCGCAAGAACTGCTCAGTCGTGTGCTCGTCGCGTCAGTCGAAGGCGACCCCTACAAGGAAGGTGTCAACTTGCTGCGTGCAGCGGTGCGACGCGAACTCGCACGTCGCGTGACGAACACCTCACCGGAGGCCATCGGACGCGACCGCCACATTCGCCAGCAAGTGGAACGTTTGGGAGATCGAGATGTGGCAGACTCGGTCGTATCGGATCTGCTGGCATGGTTGTACGACGTTTCTTCTGCCGTCGAGGCGTGAACCGCTAGTGGCCGGCCCACGCATCTCCGGCGGTGACGCGCCCGACACTGTTCGCCAGTATCTCAACGAGATCGGCAAATACCCGCTACTCACCGCGGCCGACGAGCGTGTGCTTGGCAAGGCCGTGAAAGACGGCCAACGCGCCGCCGAGCGATTGGCGAACAAGGAATCAAAGCTCACTGCTGGCGACCGTCGTGACCTGAAGGAAGCGGTCAAGGCTGGTGAGAAGGCCAAAGAACGCATGGTGAACGCCAACTTGCGACTCGTCGTCTCTATTGCGCGACGATACGACCGCAAGGAGTTGCACCTCTCTGACCTCATTCAAGAAGGCAACATCGGGCTCATGCACGCTGTCGACAAGTACGACTATGAGAAGGGCTTCAAGTTCTCCACCTACGCCACGTGGTGGATTCGTCAATCGATGACCCGTGCCATGGCTGACCAGGGCCGCAACATTCGCATTCCTGGACACATGATGGAAATCGTCAATCGCATCCAACGTTCGGAGCGCGAGTTGACCGCTGAACTAAAGCGCGACCCGACCCCCGAAGAAGTCGCCGCCCGATGCGACATCTCGCTTGAGAAGCTGTTTGAAATCCAACAACTCACGCTGTCCACTGCCAGCCTTGACGCGCCGGTAGGTGCCGATATCGACGACCTCACTGTCGGCGACACCCTCGCCAGCCCAGACGCCGCCGACCCACTCAATGAAACGGTGCAGCGCGAGTTGATCAATCAAGTGGAGAAGTCACTTGACGGTCTGCCTGAGCGGGAGCGGCGCATCATGTCGATGCGGTTCGGGCTCGGGGAATTCATCGGCAAGCAGCACACGTTGGAAGAAGTCGCTGAACGTGAGGGAATCACACGCGAACGGGTGCGCCAGATTGAGCAAAAGACACTGGCGCGGATGCGTCATCCGAATAATGAAAGCGGGCTGCGCTCCTTCGTCGAAGACGAGTAGCCTGAGTGAGCCTTTCCGGGGTAGCTCAGTTGGCAGAGCAACGGACTGTTAATCCGTCGGCCGTGGGTTCGAGCCCCACCCCCGGAGCCAACCTCTTCCACGGGGGCCAGTAGCTCAGTGGTCAGAGCAGGGGACTCATAATCCCTTGGTCGTAGGTTCGATCCCTACCTGGCCCACTCGCTCGTCGTTGCTTGTCAGGAACGCCGTAACCCTCGTGGGCTATGCTTTCGCCCATCATCAAACACGTGCGGCACCCGTCGCACGAGAGGGAGATATCAACACAATGAGAAAGCACAAGGGACTCAAGTCCGCTGCGCTCGCTCTTGCCGCGTTTGCGCTGATCGCCAGCGCGTGCGGTGGCAGTGACGAAGCAGCAACTGAAGAAGTCACCGAAGACACCGAAGCTCCGGCCGAGGAAGTCACCGACCCATGCGCGGGCTCTGAGCTCAAGCTTGGTTTGGCCTTCGACACCGGCGGTCGCGGCGACGGCACCTTCAACGACTCTGCAGCCCGTGGCGCCGATCAGGCAGCCACCGAGCTCTGCTACGTCGTGCAGGAACTCGAAGCAACCACTGACGACGACCGCAAGCCGAACCTCGAGGCACTCTCGGGCGCTGGCAACAACCCGGTCATCGTGGTCGGTTTCGCCTTCGGTGGTGTGATCGAAGAGATCGCAGCAGCCAACCCGAACACGGTGTACGGCTGGGTCGACGGTTACCTCGACCTCCCGAACGTGAAGACCTTGACCTTCGCTGAGCACGAGGGTTCGTTCCTCGTCGGTGCAGCCGCTGCTCTGAAGAGCCAGACGGGCATCATCGGCTTCATTGGTGGTCAGGAAATTGACCTCATTAAGAAGTTCGAGGCTGGCTACATCGCTGGCGCGAAGGCCGTCAACCCAGACATCGAAGTTCGCTCGCAGTACCTCGGTGCTGCCGGTGACAACGCTGCATGGGGCTCACCTGACAAGGCGAAGGAAATCGCACTGTCCTGGTACAACGATGGCGCTGACATCGTCTACACCGCAGCCGGTGGCTCGGGTCGTGGCACGATCGAAGCCGCAGTCGAAGCAGGCGAAGGCAAGTGGGCAATCGGCGTCGACTCTGACGAGTACTTCGTTGACACACCTGAGCAGCAGAAGCACCGCCTCACCTCGATGCTGAAGCGCGTCGACAACGCGGTGTTCCTCACTGCGAAGGCTGTTGCCGAAGGCGACATCTCTGGTGGCTTCAAGACGTTCGACCTCAGCACCGATGGTGTCGGATACGCCACTTCGGGTGGATACCTCGATGACATCATCCCGCAGCTCGAAGAGCTGAAGGCGAAGGTCATCAGTGGTGAAATCGTCGTTCCGACGAAGCCCTAAGTACTAACGCAGCTGATCGCGCGGCGCGAGTCGCGTGATGGCACGAAGGGACCCGGGCGAAAGCCCGGGTCCCTTTCTTTTGCGACCATGTCGCCCGATCCGCAGGTCGTGCGATGTCTCGGCGACACACCTACCGAGTCGCCACGTGACGGGTGCCGCCAGCATGCAGGTGTGGCAGTATTTGGCGATGCCTGAAGCGGCTGTCGAACTGACCAACATCAGCAAGGGGTTCCCTGGCGTCATTGCGAACCGCGATATCTCGATGCGCGTTGAGCGTGGCACCATTCACGCCATCGTTGGCGAAAACGGTGCCGGTAAATCAACGTTGATGAAGACGCTTTACGGCCTGCATCAGCCCGATGCGGGAACCATCGCAGTTGATGGGCAGATCGTCACCTTCAAGTCTCCGAGTGATGCGATCGCGGCAGGCATCGGCATGGTGCATCAGCACTTCATGCTCGCCGACAACTTGACGGTGCTTGAAAACATCATTTTGGGTGCAGAGCCAAGCAAGGGCGGCATCATTGATAGTCGCGAGGCGGCTCGTCGGGTGACTGAGCTCGCTACCTCGCTCGGTGTCGAACTCGATGTCAATGCCTTGGTTGCCGAGCTCGGCGTTGGGCAGCGCCAGCGTGTCGAAATTCTGAAGGTGCTCTATCGGGGGGCAAAGACGCTCATCCTTGATGAGCCCACAGCAGTGCTTGTGCCGCAGGAAGTTGTCGAGCTTTTCGAGAATTTGCGGCGTCTCGTCGCGCAGGGCACGACCGTGCTCTTCATTAGTCACAAACTTGATGAGGTGCTCGCGGTGAGTAGCCGAATCACCGTCATTCGACAGGGCACCACGGTAGGCACCGTAACCCCGGCGGAGGTCACTCGTCGCAAACTCGCAGAGATGATGGTCGGCTCGGATCTTCCGACGCCTGAACCCCGCACAACGCACGTCGGCGACAAGGTGAGACTCGAAGTCAAGAACCTCACGGTGAAGCACGTCGGGCGCCGTGATTCGGTACGAGATGTGTCGCTGAGCATTCGCTCGGGCGAGATTCTCGGTATTGCCGGTGTGGAGGGCAACGGTCAGTTCGAATTGTGTGCTGCGTTGCTCGGTCGCGAGGCGAGCACCGGCACCGTCGCCATCGACGGCAACGACATCTCTCATGCGTCAGTTCGCGAGCGTATGGACGCCGGCCTTTCGTACGTGCCGTTCGACCGGCAACGCGAAGGTCTCATGCTCTCGACATCGCTGTGGGAGAACAACCTGCTCGGCCAAGAAGCAAAGTTCACCAAGTTCGGTTTCATCAATGTCAAGGCAGCACGCAACGCATGCCGTGACATCATCAAGCGCTTCGGGGTGCTCACCCCAAATGAAGAAGTGCCAGCATTCGCACTGTCGGGTGGCAACCAGCAGAAACTCGTTGTCGGTCGCACGATGTCGATGCAGCCCGCCGTGCTGCTCGCAGCGCACCCGACTCGCGGCATCGATGTCGGCGCCCAGGCGGCCGTGTGGAAAGAGATCCGCAGCGCGCGCGATGCCGGCATGGCCGTATTGCTCGTGTCGGCCGACCTCGAAGAGCTACTCGGGCTCTCTGACCGAGTCATCGTGATGTTCGAAGGCGTCGTTGTGGCCGAGGTTTTGCCGCGCGACGCGACGCCAGAGATGCTCGGCAGTTACATGACGGGCGCCAAGGTGAACGCATGACCAGGGTGATTGCCGTGGAGGTGCGCGCGTGACCGCCAAACGCCGCAACCTGCTCGACGTGATGCCTCGTTCGGTGGTGATCTTGCTCAGTTCGCTTGTCGCTATCGTCATCGCACTCTTGATTTGCGGTGTGATGCTGCTCGTCACCGGCAAAGACCCAATTGCGGCCTACCGGACCATCATCGAGACGGGTGCAACTGGCAACAAGCTGCTCGAGATGCTCAAGCGCAGCACGCCACTGATTCTCAGTGCCTGTGCAGTCGCCATCGGCTTCAAGATGAACCTCTTCAATATCGGTGTTGAGGGCCAGTATCTGTTTGCTGCTCTCATCGCAGCAGAGTCGGCCACACACATTTCAGCACCCCCAGTCGTGCACGTTGTGGTCGTGTTGCTCATTGCCGGCGCAGCTGGTGCATTCTGGGCGAGTATTGCGGCCTTGTTGAAGGTCACTCGTGGAATCAACGAAGTTATCTCCACGATCATGCTCAACTTCATTTCGTTGTCGGTCATGCAGTGGCTCTTTGACAACTACATGCGCGACGATTCTGACGGTGGCTTGCGAGTCACCACGACAGAGATTGCACCCTCTGGGCGAATTCCCGACATTGTTGACGGGCGACTGAACGGCATGTGGCTTATCGCTCTCTTCGTGGTGTTCTGTTACTGGCTGCTCGTGTTCCGCAGCAAGTTTGGATTCCGCCTGCGCTCGAGTGGTCTCAACTCAAGTGCCGCACAAACGGCAGGCATCGCAGCAAACCGCATGATCATCGTGTCGATGCTGCTGTCGGGCGCAGTCGCTGGTCTCGTGGCGATGCAGAGCGTGCTCGGCGAAGAGTATGCGTATGGCCCACAGGCCACCCCCACGCAGTTCGGTTTCGCAGGTATCGCAGTTGCGCTCCTCGGACGAAACCACCCGGTGGGCATCGTCGTAGCGGCAATGTTGTTTGGCTTCACGGACTCCACTTCCGCTGTGCTGCAGCTCTCGGGAATCCCGAACTCAATCGTCAAGGTCATCCAAGCGGTAGTCGTCATCACCGTGGTGATCGTGAATGAGGCGACGTCTCGTTACATGAACCGTCGAACCGCCGAACAGACCGCCGCAGCCCTGCGCGTGGAGAAGGTGGGGGTATGAACCTGTCGCGTCGCTCTCGCTTGCTCGTCTACATCGCTGTTCCGTTCATCATCATGTCGATCGTGCGTATCTGGTCAGGAGAAGATTCCCTCACCGCGAGTGACACGATTGGCGCATCACTGCGACTTTCAATTCCGATCTTGCTGGCTGGCCTGGCTGGTCTGTGGGCTGAGCGTTGTGGTGTCTTGAACATCGGTATCGAAGGCATGATGATCCTTGGCACCTGGTTCGGCGGCTGGGGAGCCTGGCAGTTCGGGCCATGGGTTGGTCTGCTCTTTGCGGTGGTTGGCGGCATGATCGGCGGTCTCATCCACGCAATTGCCACCGTGCGGTTCAACGTTGACCAGATCATCTCTGGTGTCGTGCTCAACCTGCTCGCATTTTTCGGCGTCCGCTACCTGAGCGACCTCGTGTTCGTCGGTCAGCAGGGGGGCGGTGTCAGTCAGTCACCACCGCAGACCTCGGCGATTCCGCGTTTCGACGTGCCGATTGTGTCGGGTGGAGAAATCTTCGGGTGGAAGTCTCCGAACATCTCACTGTGGTTCGAAGAACGTGGCTGGTTCTTCATCGGTGACGTTGCTGGCGTGCTCCACGGAATCACCCACAACCTGTCGTGGGGCACGGTCATCGGAGTGGCGTTCGTGCCGCTGACGTTCTGGGTTCTCTGGCGTACACGAGTTGGTTTGCGTCTGCGATCCTCCGGTGAGTCACCAGTCGCTGCAGAAACGCTCGGGGTTAACGTCATTCGGCTCCGCTATCTCGGCTTGCTCGTGAGCGGTGGGCTCGCAGGGTATGCCGGCGGCATCCTCGCAATTGTCGCCTCGTCGTACTATCGGCAGGGTCAGACGGCAGGTCGTGGATACATCGGTTTGGCCACGATGATCTTTGGCAACTGGCGCCCCGTTGGCGTGCTTGGTGGAGCATCACTCTTCGGATACGCCGAGGGTGTGAAGCTCGTGGCGAGCGATGCAATCTCGACGCTGTTCCTCTTTGTCGCGCTTGCCGCGGTGTTGCTCGTGGTGCTTGCAGTGGTGAATCGAAAGACGACGCGCGGTATTGTCACTGCGTTCGTCGCCGTCGTAGCGGCCTATGCCTACTTGGCAATCGACGGTGTGCCTGAGTCATTGACGCAGTCTCTGCCGTACTTCGCAACTCTCGTGGTGCTCGCCACCGCGAGCCAGCGGCTTCGCCCACCAGCGATGGCTGGTGTGCCGTACCGCCGCGGAGAAACGCACTGAGCGGCACAATGTCATCAGCAGCGACGAGCAGCGGTGCACCGCACACACCGCACTATGGGTTTGCTGACAAGCGAGTGGTGGTAACGGGTGCCGCTTCGGGCATCGGTCGACGCACGACGGAGCTGCTGCTTGAGGCAGGCGCGCACGTGATTGCGCTCGACCGCAACCCGGTCGATGCGAAGGTTGCTCAATTCCTGCGCGTCGATATGACGTCACCTGACTCCATCGCTGCCGCGGCTCGCGAGATCGACGGCGACATCGATGTCTTGCTCAACATTGCCGGCGTGCCCGGCACAGCCGACCCCGAAGTCACGATGCGTGTCAACGTGCTTGGCTTGCGGATGCTCACGTTGCTCCTCATTGGTCGCATGCGAAGTGGGGGAGCCATCACCAACGTGGCGTCAATCGCTGGTGCGCAGTGGCAAGCGCACCTCGATGAGATCCAGCGACTGCTCGCCACGCCCGATTATGACACCGGCGTGGCCTGGGTACGCGACCACCCAATGGACGGGAAACGCGCGTACGACTTTTCTAAAGAATGCGTCGTGGTGCTCACCAAGCAGCACGGCAGGTTTCTGCGCGAGCACGGGGTACGAGTCAACTCGGTAAGTCCCGGGCCAGTGCGCACACCAATCCTCAAAGACTTCCGCGAGTCAATCGGTGCGGTGCTCGACCTCGTGACCCGTGAAACTGGCCGAGACGCCACCGTCGACGACATTGCACGGGTGTTGCTGTTCGTTTCCGATCCAGTGTTGCAATGGCTCAATGCCACCGATGTGCAGGTTGACGGAGGCTTCATGAGCGGCCTCGTCGGCGGTTGGGTGAAACTCGGCTCGTAGCCTTGATGGGGTGAACACCCCGACACATCGCTGGTATGCGACACGCACGAGCGTGGAGCAGGTCGAAGAGGGCCGCGTACTCGCCCCGAAGTTCGACGACAACGGGCTCATTCCTGTGGTGACGACTGACTACCACTCAGGTGAAGTGCTCATGGTTGCCAATATGAACGCAGAAGCATTCGCCAAGACAATTGAACTCGGCGAAGCGGTGTATTACAGCCGTAGCCGCAAACAGTTGTGGCACAAGGGTGCGACGAGTGGGCTGATGCAGAAAGTTCGTGAGATTCTCATCGACGACGACCAAGACGCGGTGTGGTTGCGTGTCGATGTGCAAGGCGGCGCCAGCTGTCACGTGGGATACCGATCGTGCTTTTACCGCAGTGTGCCGATCTCGCCCGACGCAAGTGAGCCGCTTGACCTTGAGTTCACGATCACCGAGAAGGTGTTCGACCCCAAGGCGGTCTACGGCGACGCGCCGAACCCGACCAAGTTGTAAGTACGGCTCTCGACGAAGTCTTTATTGTCGCGTCGCTCGGGGTACTGACACGCTCTCGTTGGCGCTAGGCGCCTTTCGGACGAAACGCGGCGAGTCCGCCACCAACTTCTAGTCGTGCTCCACCGATCAGGTCGACGCAATAGGGAATTGCTGGCAATACTGCGGTGAGACAATCGGCGATTGATGACGGCTTGCCAGGAAGATTCACGATCAACGACGAGCCCCGGATACCGGCTGTTTGGCGCGACAGAATTGCCGTCGGCACAACCTTGAGCGAGACGGCGCGCATTAATTCGCCAAAACCAGGCATCATCTTTGCGCACACCATTTCGGTTGCCTCGGGCGTCACGTCGCGCGCTGCCGGACCAGTGCCACCTGTCGTCACAATCAGGCTGCAGTGCTCAAGATCGGCCAAGTCCCGCAGGGTGCGGGCGATGGTCTGCACATCGTCACTAATGATGCGTGCGACCGGCTGCCACTCGCTCGTGAGGTGCTTCTCCAAGAACTCTCGAATGGCGGGGCCGCCTTTGTCTTCGTACACGCCAGCGGACGCGCGGTCGCTGACCGTCACAATGCCGATGCGCACTGCTCCGGGTCGGGCGGCGCTCGCCCCGCTGCCCGCTGCAGTCATGGCTGAATATCCCGCGGATCATACGGATCATGTTCGCGACGCAAGAAGCGTCCGAGTCCCCGTTTCATCTGCCCGAAACCGTATCGCGCACCAACCCGACGCTGCGATTCGCGCGCCACGCTGATGGATCGTGAAAAGAGATGTCGATACTGCGTGAGTAGTCGAGACTCCATGTCGCCTAGCAAGTACGGCTCGACGGCGTGCGGCCAGTTACGGCGTTCAAACCCGAACACGGGATAGTCCATGTGATACGTCGCCATCAATCGGTTGGCGGTGTGTACGTCGCAAACCCGCTCCACCTTGATGCCGAGTCCCTCGTTGAGTCGTGTCGAAACGATGTGCTTGCCAGAACGGTCACTGAGAACGCGAGCAAATTCGTCAATCTGGCCAGGATGATCAACCCGGATGAGTTGCCCGTACTTGACCACCTCAGGATGCACGAGCAGCGATTGAGGTTGAAAGTGATGGTCAATCATGAAGGCATCGGCTCGTTCGCCAAGCATCTTGGCAAAGTGGGCGAACGATGCGGCGAGATCGATCCGCCCATCTGTCACCACGTCATGAGCGAGTTCGATCAGTTCTGTGGTACGGCGGTGCGCACGCAGAAAGATACGGTTCTCCCACGCCGAGTACGCACGCGCCACCGGGTCTCGCACGCTGGCGACACGCAACCAGTCGGGTGAAGTGAGCACAGTTCGTTGCTCGCGCGCCGGCAGATCGGCGAGCCGCGCCAGCCCGTGCACTGCAGGATGGTGAATCGTCTGGGCGTGTGAAACGTGCATCACGGCGAGACGCTCAGCCATCTCGGGGCGATGGCTGCCCTCTGCCGTGGCAAGCATCAGCTTCAGCGTGGTGCAGGCAGCCTTCGGTGTCGCCAGATACATCACCTTCGTCTTGCACGCGACGAGCGCCAGGCTCGCGACTCCTTGCAGAGTTGCCGCCGAAGAGGACATGGCTACCAGTGCATGCTGCGCGGGGTCGAGTACATGCGGCCAAATGATATTTTGCGCAAAACAGTCTTGCGGATCTGGCGCATCCCGTAGCGGGCAGACATACGCGCCTGAGCAGCACGTGACACGCTGCCGACACGTTCCACGGACTGTCGTACGAGCGTGACGAGTTGTGTCTCGGCGTCGCTCAGCACGTATGGCTCCACCGCTGCGGCGAACTCGCGACGCGCAAACCCGAATGCCTCGTAGTCCATCGCGTACGTGGCCATCAGGCGGTTGGCAGTGTTCTGGTCGCACACCTGTGCGAGGGGGATGCCCATGCTCTCGTTGTGTCGTCGCGGCGCAACACTGTTGCCTGAACGCTCGCGAAACGCTGCAGCGACCTTCTCCACACCGCCTTGTTCATCAACTCGCACCAGCAGGCCGTACTTCACCGCATCGGAGCGCACGACGTGCGACTGTGGGGTGAAATGGTGGTCATGCATGAAGGCGTCGGTGTGTTCGGCGAGTGCCTTGGCGAACACTGAGAAACTCGCCATCATGTCGATACGTCCGTCAACCAGCACATCGGGCGTAAGTTCAAACCCTCCGGCAATCCGGCCCGAGGCACGCATGAAGATGCGGTTTTCCCATGCGGAGTACGCGCGCGAAACGGGGTCGCGCAAAGCAGCCACGTGCAGCCATTCAGGTGATTCGAGCATCGAACGCGCTTCACGCTCGGAGTACTCAGACAGTTTTCGTAGGCCGCTCACATGGCGGTTGTGAATCGTCTGGCTGCGGTGAGTGATTGCTGCCATCAATCGGGGGATGACCGTCTGGTCGATGGTTCCCTCCGCCTCAGCCATCATCCACTTGATCGTGGTGCTTGCCACTTTCGTGGTCGGCGTGTACAGCACCTTCATGTTTGGTGCAACGAGCGTCTTGCGTGTCAACGCGGCAAGTGAGGTATCCGGAGGAAATGGTGGCATTGCGACCCTCAGGCGTCGAGCACCCGATAGTCGATTGGCTTTGAACCAATCGAGGCGCGCCGCATGACGGCCTTTCGAATCTGGCGCAGACCGTAACGGGCTCCCGCTTGTTTGCTTGCGGCCTGCGACACGCTGAGCAGGCGTTCCATGACGCCACGCAACTGGTGGACCAACTGGGTCTCGGTTTCAGAGAGCAGGTACGGCTCGACGCTCGGGGCGAACTCTCGGCGTTCGAATCCGAAAGCCTCGTAATCCATGTGGTACGTCGCCATCAAGCGATTTGCGGTGTGCTGGTCACAAATCCTCGCCAAGTCAACCTTCATGCCTTCGTTGAGTCGTGACGGAGTGATGTTCTTGCCTGATCGTTCGCTGATGAGGGCTGCCAGGCGGTCCATATCACCCTTTTTGTCGACGCGGATGAGCATGTCGTAATTGATTACGTCAGTGCGCACGATGTGAGCCTGAGGGAGAAAGTGCTGGTCGATGGTGAACGCGTCGGTGTGCTCGCCGATCATCTTGGCGAAGAGGGCGAAACTGCCAGCCATATCGATGCGACCGTCAACAAGGACGTCTTTTGACAACTCAATGGCTTTTGCTGTTTCGCCCGGAGCACGTCGGAAGATGCGATTCTCCCAAGCGGAATAGGAACGGGCCACGGGGTCGCGCAGCGCGGCGACGCGAATCCAATCGGGGGACGTGAAGATGTTGTCAATCTCATGCTTGGGCAATTCGACCAACCGAGGAAGACCATTGATGACCGGGTCGTGAATGGTCTGTGGTCGTGAGACGCTCGGATTCGTGATGTGATCGATCAAGTCTTTGCGGTGGGTGCCCTCGGCGGTAGCCAGCATCAGTTTGATGGTGCTGCACGCCACCTTTGGGGTCGGCGTGTACATGATTTTCAGGGAGGGTGCCACGAGCGTGAGGCCGCCGATGGCGAGAAGGGACTTGTCGGTGGGGAAGGTGCTCATCGGTCAGTCGTGGCGACTGCCGAGCACACCCAACTGGCGAAGGTGCTCGACAACGCGACGCACTGATTCTGCCACTGTCTCACCTTCTGTACCGACCACGATCTCAGGCGCCGCTGGCGCCTCGTAGGGCGCATCTACGCCGCTCAGGCCGGTGGTTTGTCCACTACGCACCTTGGCGTAGAGGCCCTTGGTATCGCGGCGTTCGCATTCTGAGAGCGACGTCGCCACGTGGACTTCGATGAAGTCAAGGCCGCTTGCCTCGTGGTTTACGCGCACACGTGAACGGTCAGCAGCAAACGGACTAATGATTGGGACCAGCGCAACAAGCCCCGCATCAGCGAACAGACGAGCGACTTCGCCAACTCGTCGTACGTTTTCGCTGCGGTCGGCATTCGAGAATCCGAGGTTGGCGTTCAAACCATGTCGCAAGTTGTCAGCATCGAGCACATACGCGTGCACAGATGCCTCGAGCAGTTCCGAAGCGACACCATCGGCAATCGTCGACTTGCCCGAGCCCGACAACCCGGTCAGCCAGACGGTCGCCCCGCGCAAGTGATGGTGGGCCCAGCGTCGGTCGCGAGATACCGCGGGCTCGTGCCATACCGGCTGGTTCGGTTGGCTCATGTGCGTGGGGAGAGCAGCATGCCAGCAGCGCATGTCTGGCCGCTGTGCTCGTCAACCAAGATGAACGAACCGGTCGAGCGGTTCACGTGGTAGTCGTCAAAGAACAGCGGGGCAGTGGTGTGCAGCTCCACTCGACCGATTTCGTTGAGCGCGAGCGACTCAATGCCCTGCTCACGATGCAATGTGGAGATATTCAGTCGGTACAACACCTTGGTTACTTTGGCGCGTGCGAGTTTGGTGGTGTGTTTGAGCGAGTAAATGCGGTTGGGCTGCAACGTTGCTGCGTCATCCATCCAGCAGAGCATCGCTTCAAGAGATTGTGACTGGCGCGGTCGGTTGTTGGGGCGGCAGATCATGTCGCCGCGCGACACCGACAGGTCGTCGGCCAGCAAGAGTGTGACTGCTTGGCCAGGTCCAGCTTCGGTGACGGATCCGTCTGGTGTGTCAATACCAGTGATTGTCGTTGTGAGGCCTGATGGCAACACCATCACGTCGTCGCTGACGCGGAACACACCTCCAGCGACCCGACCTGCATACCCCCGATAGTCGTGGTGTTCATTGCGCTGTGGACGAATCACGTACTGCACGGGGAAGCGGGCGTCGACTCGGTTGTCGTCGCTGGCGGTATAGACGTTCTCCAAGTGGTGCAGCAGGGTCGGGCCTTCGAACCAGGTGAGGTTGGGTGAGCGACTCACGACGTTGTCGCCTTGTAGTGCGCTGATTGGCAAGAAGGTGACGTCGCGCAACGAAAGTCGCGACGCAAACTCTTCAAACTCTCCGCGAATACGGTTGAACACCTCTGGCGACCAGTCGACGAGGTCCATCTTGTTCACGCAAATCACGAGGTGCGGTACGCCGAGCAACGAAGCAAGCAGGCTGTGGCGTCGCGTCTGTTCAACGATCCCGGCACGTGCATCGACGAGCACGATCGCGAGGTCGACGTTTGAGGCACCAGTAATCATGTTTCGCGTGTACTGAATGTGGCCGGGGCAGTCGGCGATGATGAACGATCGCTTCGGTGTGGCGAAGTAGCGGTAGGCCACATCGATGGTGATGCCTTGTTCGCGCTCGGCGCGCAAGCCGTCGGTCAAGAGGGACAGGTCGACGTAGTCGGTGCCGCGACGCTTGCTCACACTCTCGATGTGCTCGAGTTGGTCTTCGAAGATGCTCTTTGAGTCGTAGAGCAATCGGCCGATGAGCGTCGACTTGCCGTCATCGACGGACCCCACGGTGGCAAAGCGCAGGCGTTCCACTAGCGGCGGCTCCGGGTGTTGAGGTGTGGCATCAGAAGTAGCCCTGCTTCTTGCGGTCTTCCATGCCGGCTTCGCTGATGCGATCGTCGGCACGTGTTGCACCGCGTTCGGTGATACGTGCGGCTGCAGTCTCGGCGATTACCTGTTCGATGCTGGAGGCAGTCGACTCGATTGCAGCTGTGCACGTGGCATCGCCGACGGTGCGGAACCGAACCATCTGCTCGCTGACGGGCTCGTCGGGTGCCGGTTGCAAGAACGGCGACTCTGCCATCCACATACCATCGCGACGGAATACGCGGCGGCGGTGCGCGTAGTAGATGCTCGGAAGCTCAATGTCGTACTCTGCGACGAAACGCCAGATGTCGAGCTCCGTCCAGTTGGAGAGCGGGAAGATCCGGAAGTGCTCTCCAGCCTGGTGGCGTCCGTTGTAGATGCCCCACAGCTCCGGGCGCTGCGTGCGCGGGTCCCATTGACCAAAGGAGTCACGAAACGAATAGACCCGCTCCTTGGCTCGGGCCCGCTCTTCGTCTCGTCGTGCCCCGCCGAACACCGCATCAAACTTGTGCTCGGCAATCGAGTCGAGCAAGGTGACGGTTTGCAGCGGGTTACGGCTGGCGCGCGGACCAGAGGCATCCTGCACGCGTCCTGCGTCGATTGATGCCTGCACTGATCCCACAATGAGGCGCACATCGAGGGCTGTCACCGTGCGGTCACGGAACTCGATGACCTCGGGGAAGTTGTGCCCAGTGTCGATGTGCATGACAGGAAACGGCACACGGGCGGGGGTAAACGCCCGCACAGCCAGATGCAGCATGACGACGGAGTCCTTGCCGCCGGAGAACAGCATCACGGGTCGCTCGAATTCGGCCGCCACCTCGCGAATGATGGTGATGGATTCGTCGACGAGACCGCGCAACGCCGATTTCACCCCAAAAACACTACGCCACCCCGACTTTGCGCCGAACGATGCGCGCCAGACCGCAGTGGTCGCTCGCTCCGAGTTGCGGGCCACGTGGCGCTCGACGTTTCATCGAGCCTGATTCGGGTGTTGTAAAAGGAACATACATTTCGTAAAACTTGCCGATTTCACTGGTCTTTCGGTGGTCGGTCGAATGACATCCGTGTTATTCTCGCGTTCACGCCACTCGGCGTACGACTCACAACCAAAAGGGGAGCAGGAATGAAGCAACGAAAGGCATGGGCTGCAGCATTCGCAGCGGTGGCAATGTTTGCCGTCGCAGCATGCGGTGGCGATGATGCGGCGACTGAAGAAGTCACCGAAGACACGGTCGCCGAAGAGGTGGTCGAAGAAGCGGCGCCAGCCGAGGACTACAGCATGGTCAAAGCTGCTGTCGTCTACATCACCACACCTGGTGACAAGGGCTGGAGCTACATGCACGATCTGGGCATCGCGCAGATGGAGAGCGAACTCGGCATCCAGGTGACGCGTCTCGAACTCGTGCCAGAAGGTGCAGAAGCAGTCGCAGTGTTCGACAAACTCGCACGCGACGGGTACAACCTGATCATGGGCACCTCGTTCGGCTACATGGATCCGATGCTCGAAGTCGCTGCGAAGTATCCGAACGTCTGCTTCCAGCACGCGTCGGGTTACAAGAACGCTGACAACATGGGCAACTACTTCGGTGCGATGGAAGAAGCGCGTTACCTCTCTGGTATTGCTGCTGCATCCGCAAGCGCGAGTGGCAAGCTCGGCTACGTGGCCGCCTTCCCGATTCCGGAAGTGCTTCGCGGCATCAACGCCTTCACGCTCGGCGCTCGCTCGGTGAACCCGGCAGCAACCGTGCAGGTGGCGTGGACGTCGACCTGGTACGACCCGGCAGTGGAGAAGGAAGCAGCCCAGTCGCTGCTCGCCGCTGGCGCGGACGTGCTCGCTCAGCACCAAGACTCACCGGCAACCGGTGAAGCCGCGAAAGAAGCTGGCGCGAAGTGGGTTGGTTACAACTCCGACGTCGCCGCTGCTGACTTCCCAGACACCTGGCTCACCAGCCCGAAGTGGAATTGGGGTCCGCATTACGTGAAGCTCGGTAAGGACGTCGCCGCTGGTAAGTGCGACAACTCGCCGTACTACGGCACCATGGCTGACGGCATGATCACCCTCGGCACGTTCGGTTCGTCGGTCTCGCAAGCGACCCAAGACCTGATCGCTGAAAAGGCAGCTGCCATCATCGATGGCTCGCTGAAGCCGTTCACTGGTCCGATCAACGACAACGAGGGCAACGAAGTCATCGCCGCCGGCGCAACGGCAGCGCTGGGTGACTTGCTCGGTCAGTCGTACTTGGTGGAAGGAGTCATCGGCTCCGCAAAGGGCTGATCTCACCGCAGACCTGAAAGCAGGCGCCCACTTCGCTTCGGCGGGGTGGGCGCCTTGCTTTTTGAGGTGCTGGCGCCGAGCGGATGCACGGCTCATGGGAGAGGCCTTAGCAATGTGGCAAACTTGCCTGCTGTGACGTCGGGGGTCGCATCACGCGGCACGCACGAGTCGCTCGCCCCGTTCGCACTTGAAGCCGTTGCCGTAACGAAGCGATTTCCTGGTGTCGTCGCTAACGACCGGGTGAACTTCCAGCTCGCGCGCGGCGAGGTGCACACCTTGCTCGGTGAGAACGGGGCTGGCAAGAGCACCCTCGCCTCAGTGCTGTGTGGCTTGTACCGGCCCGAAGAAGGCCAGGTGCTGCGCAACGGTAAAGAGATACGGCTGAACAGCCCGCGCGACGGTTTGGCACACGGCATCGCGATGGTGCACCAGCACTTCCGCCTCGTCGACCGCTTCACCGTCGCTGAGAACGTGGTGCTCGGCCACAAGTCGCTGTCCTTCGTGCTGGCGGCATCTGAGATCGAGTCTCGAGTCGAGAAGATCACCAACGAGTTCGGCTTGCCCCTCGATCCGCGTGCAGTGGTGGGTGAGTTATCAGCAGGCGAGCGTCAACGAGTGGAGATCGTGAAGGCGCTTTACCAAGGTGCAGAGGTGTTGCTACTCGATGAACCAACAGCATTACTAGCACCACCAGAGGTGGAGAAGTTATTTGTGACGGTGCGCGCGATGACGCATGCCGGCAAGTCGGTGGTATTCGTGAGTCACA
>Ga0208084_1000167_pt1 | contig 17272 bp, 28 predicted proteins | sample LakMenEpi14Sep09_FD_150698 | JGI IMG/M metagenome (GOLD analysis project Ga0208084, IMG submission 150698) | Freshwater microbial communities from Lake Mendota, WI - 14SEP2009 deep hole epilimnion (SPAdes) | ecosystem: Environmental > Aquatic > Freshwater > Lentic | place: Lake Mendota, Madison... | reverse complement strand
GCAGATTTTGGAAAGGTCGGTAATAGATCTTTCTGGGGTCAAATGATGGAGGTATATGATCCTATTCAGGGAGAGTTTGAAAATGAGTATGGAAGAAAAACAAACTATAATAGCGTTAAGAACATTTTAAGTTTGGGTGCTTTTTCTGGTAAGATCTGGGGTGAGTGGGAGATTCAGACATCTTCATGGGTAGCGTTTATGAAAAACGTGCGTCTTTATAATGGTAAGTTCGTAGATAGAGAAACATTCCTAACAATGAAGTTAGGATCTGAGTTTTCTGGAATGACCATGAAAGACTATACAACACAGCGTTTAGAAGCTTTGAAGGAGTGGGATGGGTTAAAGGTTAATCTGTTAGACGCACACGAGTTAGATGTAAATGGTAAACTTAGAATTAAAGCTGAGTACCAAGATGCTTTTAAAATTGGTAGTCAAGAGTTTTCCGATATCGTTGCTAAGCTGCATTTTATGCAGAAAAAGATAAACGGATCGTATGCTGAGTTTGATAAAGCGTATGTACAGAAGACATCACTTGGTCGTATGCTATTCTTCTTCCGTAGATATTTCTTACAGCTTGCAATGAATCGTTGGGGTACACGTAGACCAGATTTTGAAGGGATGGGTGTAGAGCAAGGGTTTTATCTTACATTCTATCAGACATTTGTAAAAGATCTTCTTAAATTTAGATTTAACATTGCTAAGAACTGGCAGTCATACAGCCCTCAAGAAAAGAGAGCAATACAAAAGACACTTGCAGAACTTGGTATTATTCTTTCTGTGTTTGCAATGTATACTGTTCTATTTGGATATGATGACGATGATGAAGATCGTTTTGCAAAACTCCGTCAGCAATCATGGGGAACGCAGTCTATGCTGTTTGTACTACTAAAAGTAAACTCTGAAACTGGTCAGTTCTTACCAGTTGCAGGTGCAGAGGAATTAAACCGTATATACAGTAATCCATCTCTTCTTTGGAACCAAGTGACTAGTTATATTAGTCTTTCTAAGATGACACTGATGCATATAGGAAACTTAACACCATTCTTTGATTATGATAAGTCTCTATACTATCAGAAAGACAGTGGTGAGTCATGGCTTAAAGAAGAAGGAGATAGTAAATTTGTAGCTGAATTTATTAGGACATTTACAGGATATACAGGTAAGACGTTTAATCCTGTCGATGCGGTGAAAGGATTTGAGTTCTCTCAGAGATTGAGATAAAGAAAAGGGGAAAGTTAAATTTCCCCTTTTTTATTTCTCCACTATAAACTCGTGCTTTCCTATATAGCAGTCTTGATCCCAATCCATATGCTTTTTGAATCCATTAATATAACTCTGGATATTTGCAGCACCAATGGGATTATGTGAATGTACAGAACAGCGGTTTAGCTTCAGGTTATTCTTTTGTACATACTCACATAACCATCTAGCACAATCTAGTCCTGTCTTTTCTTTATACGTATCATAACTAGGTTGTTGCCAACCTATATTTAGCTTCTGATTGAAATAATCATCTATGTGTTCTTTAGCAAGATCGTGGTCAAATGACACAAGATCCGGAACACCATTTTTCTCTATCCAACTTACAAACTCATCGTAGTTTCTCACTACCTCCCAGGGATGATAACCTGGGATTGTTGTTGTAGGGGTACGTTGGTCATCTAAGTATAATGCTCTTTTCATGGTTTATCTTTATTAACTAATCTTACTGCCACTTCCTTATCGAGAGTGGGCGAATACAACCTTTTTTTATTAGTGCATCTGTTTCTAAGTACTGCATTAGTAACTCCTAAACAAGCGGATGCTCTACCTAATGTGTTGTATTTTTGTATCACTGTCTTTGTCTCAGGATCGTACACTCTAACTTCGAGGTCCTTGTATCCAAACTGATCAATATCAATACTCATGCAGCAAATTAAGTAAAAAAATAGGGGAGAGAAAAATCTTTCCCTCCCCTTTGTTTGTTGGTTTTCCAGTTTTAAGCTATATTCTTATCTCTAAACGCAATAGCTTCTTTACGCGTTGCAAAGTTACGACTAACTAACTTTCCGTTCTTTTTAAAACGAACACGGTAGCTGTTGTTTTCTTTACAGATGTTGTTTGCCACTCTTTTGTAGGTGGTAGTGGTGTACCTTTTGTTGGTGGTAGACATGGTCTTATATTTAAGGGTTAATCAAATACGCGCTCAATGGTCTTAGAGAAAGGGTTAAACTCCACTTGGTTGAAGCTGTAGTATGTACCCTTATCAAATACCATACGATCGTGCTCATCGTGTGTAAGAATACCCATACCACTAAGCATAAACTTAATGTGGTCTTGAGTGCGCTCATACGTGATGTCACTCTTAGATTCTAGGACGTGCTTGTGTCCAACAACTTCTCCTTCACCGAGGACAAGTCTTTTAGTAGTCTGTTTGTTGTTCATGATTGTAAATTTAATACTAAGTTTTGAATAATGCCTAAAAGATATACACAAGATTTCCACTATGTTTCAGAGTACATCAAGCTGAGATAGTCATCTTTAGATAGATGTCTTGTCCATCCTGATGCTACGCTGTCTTTGCTTGCTTTTACTACGATGATGTCACCTTGACGATAGATGCGTTCTGGTCTAGTGATGTTAGTTCTAATAGTCCAAGCGATAGCTTTAATAGCATCGTAAGTTATTTTAGATCCTTTCTCAGTATAGTTTGTTTCTGAACATCCATTTTCTGGTACAAATAACCAATACTCACGTCCTGTAGTGGTACACCAGCATCTTACAACAAAGATGTCGTCTTGACGCATCCATTTTTCTGCTGGTTTCTCAAACAACTCGCTATAAGGAATCTTATACAGCTCGTATACATCTTCAAACTCATACTCGTACTCTTTATTCTTGTCATCCCAACGAGCACGTTTTTTCTTAACCACTTGTCTATCAAGTTGTTTTGTTTTTACTTGCTCAAACATTCTTTTAGGACCGATACAGTCAAAGTAGGTACGTCTATCTTCTGTATTTTTAAGCTGTAGAGCTTCTTTTACAGTGACTTCTTTGATGTCATCCCACATCTCCGCTACGAAGTTATAGAACTCCTCAAGAGCTTCATTTTTACACACTTCAGACTTAAACTGCTTTAAATCTGTATACTTAGTTTTCCATAAGCGTAAAGCAGTAGAAAGGGAATATCCCTCTCTACCACTTACATTGTACGTTAGTTTTTCAAACTGATTTTTCATGTTAGTCTAAATTAAGTTCTAAATCTTCCACTGAAATATATATGTCTTTTTCATCTACTTCAGAAACACGTTTGCTAACAGGTTGCATCCATGCTACCATATCTCCCGTCTCTGGATCTTTTTCAAAGTCTGTAGATCTGTAAGTATGGTCTGCAAACATGTTACATTCATCATCTTCATCTAATTCCTTATCAAACGCTTCTCTCACTGCAGTTGCAATTTCAGATGCAACTTTTACGTGTCTATCTGTAGTAAAACCGTTTTGAACCAGCAGCTCCACATCCACTCCTTCTTTGTATACACTGCCTTGTGACTCTTCCACTTGGATTGATATACCATCAAACCATACATCTTTAGGAACGCGTAAGAATACTTTGATGTCTTCGTTAACAACTTCCTCTGTACTATAATTATCTAGTCCTATAAACGCTTTTTCTTTAGGGTCGTAGATTGCTTCACCTGAAGCACTAAAATCACCAGCCCATGATCCATAGTCTAGTGTACCATAACAATAGTTTATAAGAGCTTCTGTATATTGGTTTTCTTCTTCTGGGTTTTCTCCATCTATTTTAAACTCTACCCATCCAGAATCATTACCCCCATCCCATTCAAGAGTTAGGGTGTGTCCTTTAGCTACCATAGCATCGCACCATTCTAAGATGCTTAATTGTTTTTCTTCTTTAGATTGTTTCTTCTTTGACATAGTCTAGTTTTTGTTCGTTAATTTCTTTTAATACTTTTCTACCTTCACCTGGTTTAAACATCCATCCAGCTTGTTCCATATTATCTAAGTAGTCTTTGATAGTTGGAATAAACCCAATGTCTTCCATAAGATGTTGTTCACCAATAGTTCTTACAGGTACATTTTTACCATCTGAGTTTGTAATAACATATCCAAATTGTTGCTCACACCAGAAGATACCTTCTGAATGATGTCTGAGAGCGCGATGACGCATGTCTGGATAATGTGCTTTGGTCTCATCAAACCAACTGTGAATCTTTATATAGTCTTCCCATTTACCTCCGAACTTGCGCGCGGAGGAAATGGAATGATGATAGGGGTGTGACATAATTTAGTCTTTTGATAACCAATAAATCTCTCTAACTTTTGCTCCTAGTTCTGCATCGTTAGGAGTATTATAAATCATGTGCGCAGGGATTAACATATGTTCACGGTCACTTCCTCTGCTATAACATTTAGAACAGAGCTGTCCAGCTCCTTCTATATAACCAACACGCATATCAATATGCGTTTCAAACTCATATGGTGTCTCTACACCACACATAACACAATTGTCTTTTGCCATAGTTTTACTTTTTATGTTCTTCAGAAGATGATTCCCAATAATAATCACAACCACGTCCTTCTTCATAAGGAGCGGATACAAAATAACTCTGATGAAGATCATCAGGTTCTACTAAAAATCTATAACAGGTGTTCCTATAAGGACACTCTGCATGGGTATTGAAGTCAATACCATTACACATAGTTATATCTGGCATAATAACTGTTTTACTTGTTCTGTTAAAAATGTAAGATCGCCATCGTTATTTATTACATGGTCAAATTTATATCCATCTAAAGATATTTCTGAAGGATGATCGTTAATAGGTTTAATACCTGGTCTATTAATACGTACCATTATTCCTCCAGCTTTTTTAATAGCAACTGCTTCATTAGGAAAACGTGTGTCTGTAATAATCCAGTTAGGGTATTTAGAACATTTAACAACAGTTCCTTTTTTACTTGTACCACATTCTGACAACTCCTTTTTATAGTCAGACATAAGAGCATTAACCCAGGTATTATAGTGTAATCCATGTCGTAGAGCATCTGTACCTAGGCGTTGTAGAAGATCTCTTACAGTGATTGGTATACCACGATCACTCCACTCTGGTCCTAGTTGAGTTTTTTTGAACTCTTGATCTTCAAACTTTTCTGTAGGGATACCTGTAAGTAGACTAGCAATAATCTTTAGCTTTCCAGCAAACTTCTTAATCTCCCATCCAGACTGATCTGCTAACCACCAATCATGAATATCTGTTCTAGTTATTTCTTTTACTGTCACATCTCCAACATTAGGACAGTTTAAATACTGGATAATCTTACCAACTGTATCTTTACCAGATTGGGCATATCCATTTATTCCTATTATCATATAATTTAAATTTTAGGGAAAGGTAATGAATCTTTTTTCCAGTTCAAAGCTTCTTGTGGGGTAATTATTAAACCCTTAACTCTTTTCTGATATTCTCTATGCACCTTACTAAAAGCTTCTTTTGACATATAGTCTGAGCTTGTTAAGTGATAACCATTACAATGCTGGCATCTATAATATCTTTTTAGAGTTGATTTACCACATGCTTTTTTACTTCTGTTCTTTGATTTGTTGTGCGATAATTTACTTATTAGTGTTTTTTTAGCATCACCGGGAGTTGGATACCGACATTTTCCAGTGGCACTACATTTAAAAGGATTGTTAATCATAGCTTATAAAATTAAAAAAGGGGGAATTTTTGTTTTCCCCCTTTTTTGTTTAGAATAAATCTAGTATATCTGCTTCTGTAGGACTTGTATCAGGTTCTTTAACCTCAAGTTGTCCTCTATCATCTACAGAGAAACCAGCACTATCACATTCTGGACCCTCATCTATTGGATCTACAGGTACCAATATACCTGAACCACCACTCATACCAAACTCATTTGCAAAAAACTTATGTAGGTCAGTATGTCTTTTAATCCAGTTACGTGGAGAGTCTTCTTTGAAAGCATGAGTAGCATAGTTATATACAGCCCATGCATTCATAGGACTAACACCATAATCGAATGTAGATTTATCCATCTCACGCTTCATAATATTAAGCTGTGTTGATGTAATAATCTGATCATACAAATACATTCTACCAATCATCTCAGAAACTTGTTTAAGAGTAAGATCGTGAGTCTTTAACTTATCTCTATCCTCTACAAGTTTTGTAAAAATGGAAGATGCTGATTTAATATAGTCTACAATATGACTCAATGCATCTTCGTCTGCTGTACCTGTATGCTTACGACGATAAGCAGCAAGATCACCTGCCACCATACCATTTGCACATACAAATACATGAGCACCAATAGCGTATTTAAAACTCACTTGTTTATTGTAGCTATTTTGCCATGCGAGCATCAGTCCCATCTCTGAATCACCACCAAACTCAAGATGGTACTCACCAGATCCGATGAGTCCATCCATAGAGCTACGATAGTTGTGTTTTTTAATAGTAAAGTTTTGTTTTTCAAGAACACCTAATGTATGTTCAATTATAACTTTATGCGAGATTGGTGTATAACTATCCGTTTTTTCAGGGATAGGTGCATTTAAAAGCTTATACAACGCTGAATCTTGCATATCTGCGCTAAGATCTAACTTAAGTTGTGACATTTTAAAATAATTCTAGTTGAGTAAATTTTCTTTTGATTTGTTTATCGATGTTGTGTATCTCCTTATGTATCTGTTCAAGATAATAATCTTCATTTACATCCAGTTCATCGAAGCTTTTAGCAGATGCTCGATTGTAAATAGTGTGCGTCCATCTACCGGAGTCAACTTGTATCTCTCTTTTGTCCACTTTATTTCTTCTAAAGAGTTTAATACCTTTATTAGATACAAAATAGCGATTGGTTTTCTGTAGTTCTGTTTCTTTCATCACACCCTTATCTACTTCTACAGCAACTATAGACCAGTCACCTTTCGCTTTTATACCACCGCAATAATCATAGATATCTCTATTGCTTTTTAGGTATTCTTTAGGGTCTGTTCCATAAACAAAATAGTGATAGATTGCTTTAGGAATAATAAGGAAAGATTTATTCTTATGTAGTATTGCTACTTTCTTTTCTGTCTGGTCTTTCCATTCAAATCTACCTTTACACTTTGGTTCTTTTTTAGGATTATCATACATAGCAATGTAGTTATTTACATCTGCCAATATAATTTTCTTATACTCATCGTGTTCTAGTTGTAGACTTGTAAGTCTTTCCCATTCTTCACATATCTCCTTATACTTATCCTTGAAAGTCTTAGGAATCATAACTTCGAGACCATCTGTATTCACCATTATCGGTATAGCACCGGGTATTCTTTCAACAAGCATCTCTAATAGTTTAGTTAGAAGAAGCTGACCGTTGATAGTAATACTCATAGTGAGTTGCGGATCATACAGGAAACTATTCTCATCATTACTTAATCCGTATGTAGCATTAAGAATAATCTTAAAGACATAGTTTTTAGGATCAGACTTAGGATATTTCTTTCTTTCCTCAAAGAACCATTCATACAGATTGCAAAACTGGTTTTGATCTAGATGTGCTGGTGCTAATTTATTTCTAATAGCTAGATTAGGATAGAATGATGTGACATCCGATGTCATAATTGTATATCCATCTTTAGCTTCATAAATACCAGATTCTCTAGCAGCATGTACACCACCCAGTCCATAGTATATTTCCATGTTCTTATACTTGACCATATGGTTTAAGCTACCTTTTGTCTCTGTTACCACCTTACCTCTAAAAAACTTATGCAACTCTTTGAAACAAGGAACATCAAAGTTTATGTATGGAAGTATACATTCCTCTAATGCAACATGTGTTCTAAAAGTTCTAAGTTGTTTTAAATCTGATTTAGAGATACCAGTTTGTTTGCTAAGAAAGTGTGCAAATAGTTCTCTTGCAATCTTTGTTTCTGATGCTGAGAACAAGTTTATACCGTATTCTTCAGTGAGACTTTTGCGAAGAGCTAACTGTTCACTACTTCTCTTGAAGATTTCTTTTGTAGACGCAACGTCATTTATACAATATTTAATGATCTTTTCTAATGTGGGTACATCATCTACAAGTTTATAGTGGGCATGTGGCATATCTTCCACATTATCCCAATCCATAGAGAATTGTATCCACTTTAGACTAGATCTTTTAGCTGCATTATCCCAGTGATTCATTTTAAATAAATCAATCTGTTTAATGAACAGCTTCCACTCTGGAAAATCTGGAGGTTGATCTCTTTCTCTACTAATTACCTTCTGTGCATAATTATAAATAAGGGAAGCTATCTCATCATTAGATAGATCTTTCCATTCTTCATAATGTGTTAGAATGTATTGAGTGATTTGAGAGTCAAAATGAAGACCATTAAAGGAGATATGCCACTCGTCGCGTTCTACATTCTCCATAAGAAAAGAAACCAGGTCATCAAATTGAGACCTGGAACTTAGCTTATTTACGACGAATACACGTCTTTTAGATTCCTTATAATGTTCAAACACAGCTACGAAACAGTTGCATATTGTTTCGTAGTCCATGATCCAGTGACTTTTCATTTATGATGTAATAATCTTTGGTGCTTCTACAGTTTCTAATTTAGTCATAAACTTATAGTAATCAAACGAATCTGCGTTACCGGCGTGCGTTTTAATAAAGTTTACGATCTCATCTTTCTCATGAATAAAATATTCCCAAGGAGTTGACACTTGAACACGTTGTTGTTTAGTAACCTGCTTTAGTCCTCCCTTATCTTTATCTTTTACAGCGACTACACTCACCTCTCCATTCTCATCAAGTCTTTCCATCATTGTAAATGTATCTCGTGTACTCTTGCTTAATACTGCAAGAGCTTCTAACTTTGGCATATAGATAGCTTCGTTAAATGGACAATCCATATTAACAGGCATTAATCCAAAAGTTTTCTCACCATTTGTAGCTGTAGTGTACAGCATCATGTTTTTTTCTCTCATGTTTACTTGTTTAAATTTAGGGATGACAAATCTACGTTAATTGGGGATGTTTTCAAAGTTTCTTTTTCTAAATCAGGTTTGTCTATTAGCTCTTTACCATCCTTAAGAATATCCACTGATATATTTAAAAGCTCAGCGTAGTCGTTATAATGTTCAGAAGGATATAAATAGGAAGTAATATAGTCGTAAGTGACAGTTCCAGACTTATAAAAAGACAATATCTCGTTTTTAATTGTTGGAAGAAACTTTGAATAAGACCCTTTCATAAAGTCATCCCATGTGGTCTTGTACTTTGCGTCATTGAATGTAAATAAGTAAATGCACGTACCATCTTCAAGCTCATAGTAATTGATAAATCTAGGATGTTTTAGAAGATATTGCTTTTCAAGTTCTTGATCTATAGGAGATACAAACTTTTTATATTTACAAACAAGAGTATACTCTTCATTAGGACTATTGCTCCAAGAGACATATGTGCTAATTGGTAGTAGTTTCTTGGAGATCTTAAGCAAGGGATACAAAAAGAACATGGATTTCTGAAAGTACCCCTTGTTTAAGTTTTTTATTTTACTACGCTTCTCCATAGTGGTGTTTATAGGACCACCTCTCCTTTTACAAAGTCATAAGGCAGAGTGTAGTCTTTGTTAGTGTAATGATAATCTGCCTTCAAAAGTACAGATTGTAACTCAGATGTCCAATTTTTCATTGTTGCTGAGGATACAATAAAGGGATACATCTGCAGATTCTTATCTATAACAATAAATCTGAACTCTACTTTGTAACCTTTACGTATTAATTCTTCGTACTTACTAACAACAAGAAGATTATATATAGCTGCCTGAAGATCATAACGATAGAACTTAATAGACTCAGGAAAATCTTTAAGTGTTTTACTTGTAGTCTTGATATCATTAATGCGGATGACTCCATTACCTGGATCAATAACCAGATTATCAATCATACCCTTAAGACCAAATTCAAACTTCTTAAGTTCCATATCTACCTTAACCTCGTTATAAGACTCTACAGTTGTCCACCATTCTTCTTTACTATTAGCGTTAATCAACTGACAAATCTCTTTGTTTTCTTTAATCCTTTCAACTATTGCTTTGCATCTTTCGTATGTATCAAAATCAACATAGGTTTTTCCTTCGCTATTACGTAAGAAGTTCCAATAGTTTACAGTTTCTGCTGTCAGCATTTTTTCTATACGCTGCTCATCAGTCTTAAGAGTTTGATAGAGATTGATATCTTTTAAGACATCAATGATAGCATTTGCATGGTCTGCTAGATTAGGTTTATCTTCTGCACCATTAGCAACAAGTTCTTTGTTGTGTGCATACACTCTATCAACCACAGCTTTAGCATTATCGCTAGGAAGCTTAGTAGTGGATAGTATAAACTGCTCCTCAAACTTTTCAGGTTCTAACAGTAGAGCGTGTATCACTTTACCTTCTGTAAGATAGGACTCTAGTTTCTCTTCTTTATCACCTAGCACATATTCTTTATAGAATACTTCTGGACAATAGAGAAGCTTATTTAAACTACTATACGAGAAATAGAACTTCTTTTCGTAGAAGCTATTCTCCTGTAATACTGTAGAAGGATTAAAACCTTCTACAAATTGTTCTGTTGTAATTGTTCCTGTTTTCATATTAATCCCAGTCATCAATGTTTTCTGCTTCGTTAAAAGCTAAATAAAATGTAGATCCGTCAATAAGGTCAAGGTAGATGCACCCGGTAGGATCACATTCTACTTTAACTACGTTTTCAATATCAAAGGGAACATCTAGAAACTTCTTGATGCTATCCCAAAATATTTGCTCTGTCATGAGTTTTCAATTTTGTTCCATACTTCTTTTCTTTCTAAAAATGTACGGATGCGATCTGCTGTATTTTTATCTGTAGTGAGAGCTTCAGTCATTGCTAAAAAATCATGTAGCTCATCTATTTCCCTACTTATGTCTTTTAACTTAAGTAGGATTCTTTCAAGTTTTTCTTTGTTCATCATGTTTGATTATTTAAAAGGTGGTGGTTTAAGATTTTCTCCTGTTGATGGATTACCATATACACGTATATCATTTTGATCTACAGTACGAAGTTCTCCAGTCTTATATAGTCTAACTATAAATTGTGGGTTAGAATGTATAGATCCTGCTATCATAAATACAGCAACTCCATATCCTAATCCTTTTACCTCAACATCAAATGGATTGAGGATTTCATGGATGCTTTGTACTATCATCCTTTTCTTGTTTTGTTTTTTTATCGTGACATTTGGAACATAAAACTTGTAACCCATCAATCTCACAGAATAATCTTTCTACAAATCCGGGAAGATCATTAGCACAGCGTAGAGTACCTGCAGGGGTAATGTGATCAACATTTACATGTTTATCAGGAAACCATTGTTGACACTGCTTACACTGGTATTCAAACTTCTGACGCTTGTTAGGTCCTTTATATGGACGACGAGCTTTTAGTTTGCACTGTGTAATAGGTTTCCACCATCTAGACTTTTGACGGAGAGCACTTCGGATAAAACTCCAAAATGCAGACTCCGTCATAGTACCAGAATTACGAGGTTTAGCCACTCGTGGTTTCTTTATCTTCCTTCTCTTTGTCATGAATTATTAAGCTTCTTGTTTATTAAAGGTACAAGTTTTTTCTTTACTATATCTGGTCCGTGCGCTTTGACAGCATCCGCCACATCTTTCTCAAGATCAAAATACACATAGTCAATATCATAAAGTTCTTTGTATTTTTTCATAGCTGCTATTCCTGCCTCATCGTTATCAAATAAACTAAGGATTGTTTTATATCTCTTCTTAAACTCTTCTATTACAATCTCTTTGATTATTGTATTCTCTGAGTCAGGAACTATAAAGCTGCATTTTATTCCTAATGACTTCATTACCATTGTATCTTTAAGACTAGATGCTATTATAAGACAATGTCCTTCTTCTAATTGGTCAGATCCTTGTAGATAATCTTTGATCTTTATAAACTTATGCTCCTTTACATTCGGTTGATATATTTTGTATAAAGTACCTTCAGCAGTAAAGTAACCATATAATAGTAATCCCTTAATTTCTAAACTCTTAAGCTCACCGTCTTCTTCTTTAGACATTGTATAGCTTTCTAAGGGTTTTATATTATATCGCTCAAGTAATAAAGATGAGATGTTAAACTGAGACCAGAATTTTTGATCGCGTGCGGTCCATTTTCTTATCTTATGACTAGTAACTTTAAACCTACTTCTCACCTTAAATTCGGTAATCTTATGAGCATCACCATTATTTAGGAGAATGTAATTGTTATAGTCTTCTATAATCTTTTCTCTAGCTGTGTGGTAGTCTATAGAAAATAGTTCTTGAACAAGCTTTATTGGACCACCACCCTTACCTGTAGAGAAGTCTTTAAATACATACTTATTAGTCTTCTCAAATACGTAGATGCACATACTAGGTGTCTTATCTTTTGAATTAAACACCGAGTTGATCTTAATACTTTGTCCTGTAAGTTTTTCTGTAAGCTTACAGTAGTGTTCAAACATCCACGTATCCGGAACATTTTTACATGTTTGTAAAAGATATTTCGTGGATAGCATAGACAAAATAGGGGTGAGAAACTCCCACCCCTTTTGTTTTAAATGTTAATGTATTAGAGTTCGAATCCTGTTGGTTTCCAGTTTTCTGATTTAGAAGCTGCTGGAGCATCCCAACCTGATACAGGTTCATCTGCTTTCTTTGTATCGTCTTGCACATGCTTTTCATATGCAAACTTTGTTACAGCATCTGCTTTTTCTAGTGGTGCAAAATTAACTGTAGATACTGATCTATCATATTTTGGTAGATAGAGAGTGTAATCTTTGTTGCCATCATCTTTTAGATATGCAGAACCACCAATGCACCAGTTTAGAAATACTCCGTTATTAAGAAACTTTGATGCAGCTGCTACAAAATCTTCAATGCTCTCAGATTCGATATTATCAATTTCAGTTCTTACACCTAATGCTTCTGCTAAAGAAACAATGTCACGTAAAATCTGACGGTCTCTTGAAACAGGGTAACCAGATTTAGTCACCATATCTTTATATGAGTATTGTGAGAACTTAACGCGTGCCACTTGACCTTTTGCACGACCTAGTTCAGGTTTCTCTGAGTTATAATAAAACCCTTCAAACTCTGGACCTAGATCTTCTCCTTCTAGATTCATTATAAGAAACAATGCATCGGGATTAGACTTTTGTTGCTGAACAAATATGCTGTTCACTTTAGCTTTAATGTTGCTAGGTCTAAAAATTTTGGGTGTCTTACCACCACTTTTCTGTGTTTGGATGTCCTTTGTTGTTAACATGATTGATAGTTTATAAAGTTATTAATTCTCATAAGCAATGATTGCTTCTCTTACAAATTGCAAATCGTTTGGAATCTCGAAGGTAGTAAACATACCCTTTGGACTTTTACAGGTGTTCTCACTATTATTCTGCGTCTCAAATACATAACGTAACTCTCCTTCTTTATTCTTCTTCACTTTGCCGAACAAAACTATGGAAAATAATCCTTCCAACGTCAACTTTTCGTCAACCATTTTTCCAATAGTTTTTGCTTTCACTCTACGCTTACCTTCTAGGTCAGTAGATTCTTCAGCGTGTGTAAGATAGAATACCATAAGATCGTCACGCATTAAAATAGGAAGCTTTGCAATGTGAGCTAGAGCAGCACCCATCTGGGTAAACTTCTCATAACCTTTCTCGCTAGCTCTTCCAAAATATTCAAATGCACTCATATACTGAAAGTCATCAATAACAATGTTTTTAATCTCTTTACGCTCATTGTTAATAATCTTCAGAACTGCTTCAATATCAGCAGGTTTTGACACAGCTGCTACATTACCTTTCTTGGTGGCAATGTCAAATTGCGTGTACTTTTTTTTCCATCCTTTAAACGGAAGAGGTTTGTTTGCTACGTTGATGATAAATGTTTCTTCTGGTTTCAGATTCTCAATCGAGGTAGACTTACCCGATCCAGACTCTGCGATGATGAGGATACTTTGTGCCATTGTTATTGTTTATTTGATTTTTTGATGAGATCGTTTAACCACTGCTTATTACTCTCTGGAACACGTAAGTCAATACAAGCTCTATCTCTTGCTGTTAACTCAGAATAGTGACAGTCAGGATATTCTTCATCTGTTGGTTGTGGTAATTCTATATTTTGACTACTTGTACTTTTAGATTCTTTTGGTACATCTACAAGGATGAGAGTATCAAGAGGAACTAGATAGCGATCAGCTCCTGACTTCTGTAAATGATTAACATATGCTTGTTTATAATCTGCTCTATACGGAAGATAATAAAGTGTAGGTTCAGTGTTCAGAGGTAGGTTATCACCATCTGTTAACTCAATGTATACACCTTCTGTCTTTGTTAATTCTGAGTCAAACATTCCTACAACCAGTTCAGATACTATTCTGTCCGTAGGGATGTACGCCATCTTAATCTTAAAGAATGGCGGTTCCATAAATCCTAATCGTTTAAAGTTGTCCATATTCCTTTCTCTAAGGATGGACTCTGCTACTTTTCTTTCCATTTTGTTTTGTGTTTTCATTTTGATGTTTATTTGGGTCTTATTGCTGTTGGTGGAGCATCCATATCATATATCATCATACGATCAAATTCTGCACGCATAAAGGATAACTGATTAGATTCTCCGTGTCTATTTTTTAAATAGTGTACTACTAAAGTTGATTTATCTCTTATTGTATACTTGAGTGGACCATATTGTGTAAGACCGTGTTTGAATGGATTGTTAATTCCAAGAACAAGATCTGCGTGTTGCAACAATGCATCACCTCCATATATATCTGAATCAAGTAGGTAGTTACCAAAAGTTCCAGGTTTTAATCTTTCAACACTTTCACAATCTCTATTGAGCTGTGTCAGGACTATAAAGATAACCTTAAATCTCTTAAGTTCCGTCATCATTTTGGATAAATTATGAAGAGTTTCAAAACTATCCTTTTCTGATGCATCCTTTCTCACCAAAATAGAGTGATCTATAGTGACAATCAAGGGTTTATTAAAGTCTATTAAAGCTTGTTCTATATCCTTACGTATCTGCTTTACAGATCCGGGTTGTTCTATGATATAGATGTCTTTATTCTTATTGTTTTCTACATAACTAAGTACTGCTTGCACTTCTGCATCGCTCACCTCATCAAATACGCTGGCAAGTTTTGTAGACTGTACTCCTGTTTTTGCAGAAAACTCTCGCATTGCTGTATGCTTTGCTAACATTTCAAATTGAAAGTCTAACACTGCAAAGTCTTGATCTGGATTAAGTTTATGTGCTTCTCTTGTTATAAGATTAGCAAGCATTGTTTTACCACCTCCAGGTCTACCACCTATTACAATAATGTTGTTCCATTCTAATCCGTTAAATGTTGCACGATTCATTTTTTCCCAAGGAGTCTTGATGCTTTTTTCTTCACCGCTTCTCCTCTTATGAATGTAATCAATTGCACTACTATAAGCTTCACTAATGTGTATCCTTTTGCTCATCTTTTTCGTCTGGTTCTATTCCTGTTAATTTATATACAAATATAAGGCAATGTGACATACCAAGTATCGATATTTCTATAAGTATATACTTGATAAATCCAATATCAATAATCAAAAAATCTACAAGTTTCCAGTTTATAATTGAGAAAAGGATAGATATAATCAATCTGTGTATCCACTCTGGTAGTCTCATTTATAATACTTTATGGGTTTCTACACTTGTTGGTATATGATCATCACCTTCTTTTATCATATCACAATAAGATGCTAATGTGGATATAACTATGTTCTTTTCTGTTTTTGCTATAAAGTAACCAGATGTCTTCATATACTTATAAGACTGAGATTCATATTCTGATACATACTTTTTAGCAGCTTTGATAATAGTATCCCAGTCATAATCGTAGTTTAAATGAAACCACAAGAACTTCTTTTCCAACTCCTTTACAGGGACTCTTGATGGATATCCTGAAGGTAACATACCTTTTGGAAATACCTCTCTATATTCTTTTACTCTTTCGAGCTCATCATCTGAAAGTTTCACATTACGTGTAACCTTCCCAGCAGAAGACTTAAACGTTGCTTCAAACTTTTCTACCACTTCAACTGCTTTGTTAGTCAGCTTGCTGTCTTGTATATATCCTGTTGACTCTAACTTCTTTAGCTCATACTGCAAAGTGGGAATCTTTGGAATTTGTTTGTGGTAGATAGAAAGGAGTGTATAAAACTCATTAGGTGTCAGATTTAGATTTGTTATGTAATCAAACAGCATCAACATGTTGTTCTTTATTTAAAGCGTCAAAAATAATTTTGTAAAAGTTCCTGAATCTTTCATCAGTCTCCAGCAGTTGATCTGCTCTTTTGTTCATATGAAGAATACTTGTGTGATCACGTTTGATATGTCTAGCTACAGCAACCAGACTAAATCCCAACACTTTACAAGCAATGTGACAAAATACACATCTCACTTCTACATACTCTCCTTTTCTTGAGTTGGTTCTCATTGGGTTTTTGTCCAAAGGAATTGGGACCACTTTCAGTAAATTGTTTTCTAAAATATCAAGACTAATTATCTTATTGATTGGTCCATTTTCCAAGTAGGACATCTTAAGATTCTCAATTTTGATAGTTGCGTGCATACCAGTTTTTTCAAATAGTTCCTCTATAAAAGCTTTGCTCATCTTATAAGCAAGTCTTTGTTGGTACTCTTTGGTCGAAAGCATCATAAATGCAGAAGGTTTAGGGGTTAATACATTGAAGATTCCAAAAAAATCGTTATATTATACTGTAGAGTATGCTCTGCATACACTATGTATATTTATATAGACGAAGGTACAGAATCAATGAAATATTTACAAGTAATTCACAAAATATTTTTAAAGAACCATAACCTGTTGAATATAAGTGGGTTAGAGGTTGCTGTCCTGTCTATGGTTAAATGTTTCACCGCATAATGCGCTAAAACCCCATGGATTATGTCCCAGCAAGATATCGCTACTAAACTAAAAATATGGCTGTTCCCGTCCCTAGTAACGATCTTAGGGACACTTATATGGAGAGATGTATCAGAAATGAAATCTGATATAAAATCACTGTTAGCACAATCAAATGTTGATAAGACAAGAATTGATAATTTAGAAAGAATGGTTTATAACAACGATAAAACAGCTATGTTGTTGGAAACCAACCCGTTAGGAGAAGAACCTAAAGAAAA
>Ga0208084_1000164_pt1 | contig 17536 bp, 18 predicted proteins | sample LakMenEpi14Sep09_FD_150698 | JGI IMG/M metagenome (GOLD analysis project Ga0208084, IMG submission 150698) | Freshwater microbial communities from Lake Mendota, WI - 14SEP2009 deep hole epilimnion (SPAdes) | ecosystem: Environmental > Aquatic > Freshwater > Lentic | place: Lake Mendota, Madison... | reverse complement strand
TGGCCGTGGCGCGACGGCCACCGGTGGCCCGGTTTGCATCCGCAAGACATCGACGGCGACGGTCGCATTCTCACGATGCGCATCACCGACCCCGACGGTGCGTGGATGCCGCACCCCGAAGAACCGCGAGTGATGATTCCCGTTGGGCCGCTCGGAGCACCTGCAGGTACCACCCGTTACCGACTGCTCACCGAAGGGTTAATCGAAAACTACGACGGTTTCACCATCGACCAGCCGCGCGACCCTGCCGGTCTCGATTTGAACCGCAACTTCCCTGCTGGTTGGGGCGTCGACGTGCTCGGTTCGGGTGACCATCCGATGAGCGAACCGGAGATTCATTCGCTCGTGCGCGCAGTGAAAGCGCGGCCCAACGTGTGTGGCTACAACGCGTTCCACACTGCAGGCGGTTTCATGCTGCGGCCGAGCAGCAACTTGCCCGACTCCAAGCTGCCACCGGAAGATCTCTACATCTTCAAGAAGTTCGGCGAGCATTCGACACCGCTCACCACGTATCCCGTGCACTCGGTGTTCGAAGACTTGACGTGGGACAAGTCGCATGTCATGGGCGGCGCAGGCGATGACTGGGCGTACGACCACCTCGGCGTCTACTCGTGGACGACCGAATTCTGGGACGCCATCTACCGCGCAACTGGCGAGCACTCGCCCACCGACGTGTGGTACGTGGGCCCGACTCCTGCGCAAGATCTCGCCGTATGCCGCTGGAGCGACAAACATGCGCCTGGCTCATACGTCGGTTGGCGTGCCTTCGACCACCCGCAACTCGGCAAGGTGGAAATCGGCGGACCCGACATGTTCCACATCTGGACGAACGCGCCGTCGTCGTTGCTGCGTGCCGAAGTTGAAGCGCACGCCGACGTGGCGATCTACCAAGCGATGGCGTCACCACGGCTTGAGATCAAGCTCGCCGAAGCCACGTCGCTCGGCGGTGACGTATGGAAGGTGCGACTCGGCGTGGCGAACACCGGCTGGTTGCCCACCACGGTCACGCAGCATGCAAAGAAGATGAAGATCGTGTTGCCCGCGGTCGTCGAGATCTCGGGTGCCAACGGATCTTCGGTAGAAGTCATCGAGGGCGAGGCGCGAGTACGTATCGGTCAACTTGACGGTCGCTCAAAGGTGTTGCTCGACGGCGGTGCGATGTCAGATGGAACGACTGACCGACATCTGCAAACCTGGATCATCCGAGCCAAAAGCGGCAGCGTTGTCACGTTGTCGGCGTCGCATCAGCGAGCCGGTTCGGCCTCCACCACCGTCACGTTGCGCTGATCAACTGCAACGTGGTGCGAACGCCACGCCTTCCAAGCGATAAATGACGAACATGGAATGAGCACCAGATTGGGGTACGACACCACCGGGTCTCCAATCGTGAGACCGTAGGTAAACCATCCGATGCCCATCATCGCCAGCAGGGTGAATGAGACAACCGAGACACCGTAGAGGCGCGGTGTGCGAACCGCACGCCAGAACTGCGGGAAGATCGCCGGTGTACCAATGAAGACGCCTGCCAATCCGAGCAACGTCACCGAGAACTGAACGATGAGCAAACTGAACGCAAGAGTTCCAACAAAGGCAAGTATCGGCGCCCACAACGGCAGTGCCTGCTTATGCACCAAGTACGCGGCCAAGAAGAGGAAGGCGATTTCAATGTTGAGATTTGAAAGAACCATCGGGATGCTCTCGGTAGCGACTCCGTAGATGAGCCACATGATCGTGCCGGCGATGCTGATGATGGTGCCGAGCGGAGCAACACCCTCGACACTCTTTTTTGCATAGACACGAATGACTTGCGGCCAGATGAATGCAACGCCGAGCATGGTGGCGATCGTGCCCGAAACCGCCTCCAACGTCACCTGTCAACCGTAATGCGCATACCGGTACGGGCGTAGCCTGACGGCGTGTCACGCACTACTTCGAGCGGCCAAAGTTGGGATGAGCGTTATGCGGAGGACGGATTCGCGTTCGGCACAGAGCCCAATGACTTCTTGCGCGAAGTTGCCGATCGACTACCGAAAGGTCGCACGCTCTGTCTCGGCGACGGCGAAGGCCGCAATGGCGTATTTCTCGCCCAACTCGGCCACGATGTCGTGACCGTCGACTTGAGTCCGGTCGGTGTAGTGAAAGCCCGGCGCCTCGCTGCCGACCGCGGCACCACGATTGACGCCCGTGTCGCCGACCTCGAGACATTCGACCTCGGGCAGGCCTCGTGGGACTGCATCGTCTCGGTGTTCTGCCACTTGCCGCCTGCCCTGCGACACAAGGTGCACTCAGGAGTCCCGGCGGCACTTCGACCGCACGGCTGCTTTGTACTGGAGGCCTACCGTGCGGCGAACGTCGGGCGCGGCGTGGGCGGGCCGCAGAATCAAGAGATGACCGTCGAGCTCGAGGACGTGCTCGGCGACATCGGGGCAGCGCACGGCATGGTCATTGAAATAGGTCGCGAGATCGAACGCAGCATCGTCGAAGGCAAGTACCACAACGGCATGAGCGCCACCACACAAGTGCTCGCCAGAAAGTCGTAAGGGGGCCACACGTGCCGCGCAGTCTTCGCTACGTCCTCGGTGCAGTCATCGCTGGTCTCGTGATCTTCGTGGGCGGTCCGTGGGTCTACATCAACTTCATCCGCGACGATGCGCCAGTCAGCTTCATCGACGAGGTGGTCACAACGACGGTGGTCGTTGGCGACGCAGCCACCGCCACCACTGTCGGAGTAAACGACGGTTCGAGTGCTCCCACGCTCGCTGACCCGACGGGTGTTTGGAACATATCCGCTGAATCGCAGGTTGGATACCGAGTAGATGAGGTGCTCTTCGGGCAGAACGTCACCGCAGTCGGGCGCACGAATGCAGTCACCGGAACAATCGAAATTGCTGGTGGCAGCGTCGTTGCGGCAAAGTTTGAGGTCGATATGACCACGGTGACAAGCGACGAACCAAAACGGGACGCCCAGTTTGCAAGCCGCATCATGGACACCCTCAACTTCCCCACTTCTACGTTCGTGCTTGACTCACCGATCGTGCTGCAGGCGGATGCGACCACAACATCCGTGTCACACACCGCTCGGGGCACGCTCACCCTTCGTGGCACGAGCAAGCCCGTGGAGGTCACTGTCGCCAGCATCGTGCGTGATGGCCGCATCGTGGTAATCGGCGAAGTTCCGATCGTCTTTGCCGAGTGGGGCATCCCCAATCCGTCAATTCCTGGAATCACGACCGAAGATGCGGGTGTCCTCGAGTTCAATCTCGTTCTGGAGCGTTGAACGGTGCTCACGGTATACGGTGTAACGCTCATCTCGCCCAAAGCGAAAGATGACGCCCACGATCGCGCTATGCGCGAAACCGTTGGTCACCTGCTCGAACCCTGGTTGGAGCGCACGTGGCCACATGACAAGCGCACCAACACCACCCAAGTGTCGATGCACAGCAGCGTGACCGACAAGGTGTTTCGTTGCGAGATCTCCGAGCAACATCCCAACGACGACGCCCGGCAAGTGACGCTGGTATCGCTCTTCCCGTCACGGCGCGGCGATCTGTGTGTCGATGTACGCAGAGAGGTGCGCCCTACAGGTTCTTTGATTCTTCCCCGCACGAGGAGTGAACGACCGCCAGTTGCGCTCACATCGCTCGTTGGTGAAGTCGCTCGTGAATTGCGGGCACGCGATGCGAACAATTTCATCTCTGGAAGCCCGAGTCGCGTCTCCACTTCTGATGAAGGTGCGGCCGTCGCCGCACTGTTTGATGCGCCGTCGCGTCGCCTCCCCGTCGTGGTGGAGTGCACCAGCAAGAAGGGTTCGAACACCACAACGACTGCCGACACCGCCCGCGTGTTGACCGGCATCGCGCATGTGTATCACCTCACTACGCCAGCCGCAGAGGAAGGCTTCAACGCGTACTACGGCAAACGAAAAGCGAGTTCAAGTTGGGTGCTTGTCGCATGGCCGCGGGTTGGTCAGACGATGCCACTCTCTGAGTATCCGCAGAGCGACGACGAGCGACTCGTCAACGAACTCATCGCTGCAGCTGTCGGCGCACTTCCGATCCTGCCTCGACCGACCACGCGGCCGCAAGGTGCTTCAACAGTGCCAATCCAACAGGTTGTCGCCAACACGTCATCTACGGAGGTCGGCAGCCTCCGACGTAAGAATCAAGAACTCGAACAACGCGTCGATGAGCTGCAGGCTGACTATGACGACCTGCACGAGAACCTTACGATGACCGAGCATCTCAGTGCGAAGATCGCCGAGGAACGCGACCGGTACCGCGACCAGTTGACGTCATTTCTTCTCTTGCGCGACGATGCAAAGCAGTGGAACAACAGCGCCCACGTGCTGGAGCTGGCAAAGAAGTCGTTCGCGATGCTCGACTTCCACCGAGACCTCGAGAACAGACTCGGCAGCACCCAGTTTCCGCCTGCTACGAATCAGCGAATCTTCGGCAGCCTGCTCGAACTGAACAACCTGGCTGCACGGCTTCGTCGCGGCGATATCGAACCACACCTCTTCAACACCTATTGCTCAGAGAAGTTCAACTTCGCGCCGTCAGTGAGTGACAATGCCGTTAACAAGTTCGGCAGCGACTACACCATTCTCTGGAACGATGCACCTGTGCAACTTGGGCCACACATCCGCTGCAACGAAGCACGAATCTATTTCTATGTCGATGCGTCACAGCGTCGTGTCGTCATTGGCCATGTCGGCGGTCACCTTCGCGACAAGGCAAATCGCTAGGTTCGGCGAGTCAAACGTCGCCACACTCCTTGGGCGATTGCCGACGAAAGAAATGGTAAGACCAAGCGGTAGATCGCTCCGGGCACGATGACCGTCGTGCCCTTTCGTAAAGCGCGCATCGTTGCATTGACAACTTGATCGGTCGACAACCACATCCATCCCGGCACCTTGTTGTTCAAATGCGCAAGCCCGGCTCGATGGTGCAACTCGGTGCGAACATAACCCGGACATACCGCGACTACTCGCACACCTTTACTCACAACCTCCAATGCCAAGCTCTCGGCATACGCAGTGGCATGTGCTTTCGCTGCTGCATACGGCCCTGCTTTCCGCATCGGGGTGAACGCCGCAATGCTCGAGACAATGACGACGTCGCCACCACCACGTGCAATCATCTTCGGCACGAGGATCTCGCACAGGCGCACCACACCTGCCGACATGAGATAGGACATCTCGTCGAGCGTGTCACGGTCGGTAGTGCCAATTGATGCCGCATGGGTGACGCCAGCATTGGCGATGAGCACGTCGACCTCCCCGCATCGAGTGCCTACTGACTCAACTCCGTCTCGATGCGACAAGTCGGCGACGATGATCTCCGCTACAACCCCCGCGCGGCGAAGATCGCCGGCTACACGGCCCAACTGGTCTGCATTACGCGCAACCAGAATCACGTCATCGCCGAGCGCCGCATGATGACGGGCGAACGCCTCGCCGATACCTGACGATGCCCCGGTTACGAGCACCCGCCGCCGTGAAGTTGCAGCACCCACGCTTTGAGCCTCGCACATCGGACGATTTAGGGTGAATGTCATGTCTTCACCCGTCTTCGAACTCTCCGATGCCTACATCGAACGCCTTGCCGAACTCGACCCTGGCTATGCGACTGCGCTCGGTATCCCAGGTAGTGACCACTTGATGACCGACTTCAGCCCTGCTGGTCATGAAGCGCGGGAAACGCTGAACCGTGCGACCCTTGCAAAACTTTCCTCTCTCGATACATCCCGTGACAGTGACCGACTCGCTGCTGGAGTGCTGCGCAATTCGCTTGAGTTGTCCGAGCGGGAGTTTGCTGCAGGCGAACATCTGCGCACGATTCGTGTGCTCGCAGGAGACGTCGACTATGCGCGTTCGGTGTTCGACTTGATGCCAACCGAGACCGCCGAACACTGGCGCACGATTGCAGAGCGCATGTCCCACGTCCCTGAAGCGTTCAAAGGCATGCGCGATTCGTGGAGCCTTGGCATGCAGCGTGGTGTTGTCGCACCACGGCGCCAAGTGCTGGCAGTGGCAGAGATGCTGGAGGGCTGGGCTGGTTCAGCATCTGCACCGGGATTCTTCATGGGACTCGCCGAACAAGGAGCTTCGGTGAGTGGAGCTCCGACAGAACGTCTCCTCACCGCTGCACGTGAGGCGTCGGCGGCTCTCGCTGAGACAGCAGCGTTTTTGCGCACGACCTATGCACCTGTCGCTGACCCACGCAATGGCGTCGGCGAAGATCGTCATGCACTCGCTCGTCGTCGATATCTCGGTATGGATATTGATGCCGACGATGCCTATACCTGGGGTCTCGAAGAGGTTCGCCGTCTCGACGCTGAGCTGCGACGATGTGCGGCTGAGATCAAACCAGGTGCATCCTTAGATGAGGTTCGTCACCATCTTGACAACGAGTCCAGCGAAGCAATCGAAGGCGAAGAGAACCTCCGTCAGTGGTTGCAGAATCTGATGAATGATGCAATGGACTTTCTCATCAGCAACAACCACTTCGACATTCCCGTCGGTATCCGAAAGATTGACGCAAAGATCTCACCTCCAGGTGGTGCCGCCGCGCAGTACTACATGCCGCCCAGCGAAGACCTCACGCGTGCAGGGAGCACGTGGTATCCGGCCAATGGGCGCACGCGCTTCCCGTTGTGGAGCGAGCCGACGACGGCCTACCACGAAGGTGTACCCGGTCACCACCTACAGATCGGCATGGCAATCGTCAACAGAGAGAAGTTGTCACGATTCCAGCGCAACGAATTCGTGAGTGGCCATGGTGAAGGTTGGGCTCTCTACGCAGAACGCTTGATGGACGAGTTCGGTTTCCTCAATCGTCCCGAGTATCGCCTCGGATTTCTCTATGCACAAGCGTTTCGTGCAGCGCGCGTGGTGGTTGATATCGGAATGCACTGCGAAAAGAAGATTCCGAAGGACTGGGCGTGGCATTCAGGAGAGACATGGAACCCTGAATTGGCGCTCGAGTTTCTCTCGGCACGTTCGTCGAACGACGAGGCGTTCAACAAGTCAGAGATTGACCGGTATCTCGGATGGCCCGCGCAAGCGATCTCCTACAAACTCGGCGAGCGAGTGTGGCTGCGATTGCGCGATGAAGCAAGAACCAAGCACGGAGCATCGTTCGACTTGCGTGCATGGCACACCTACGCCCTCGGGCTTGGCAACCTAGGCCTCGAGCTGTTCACGCAGGAAATGGCACGCTTCTAGACGAGTTCACACCCCGTGCGTTGACACGTTCGCGTCGTGCGACCTGACGGTGCGTCGCGCGATTTGACGGTTCGTCTCGCCGCACCTATCGGGTGACTTTGCCGCACCTAGCGGGTGACGACGACAGTTGTGCCTGGCTTTGCCCAGCGATAGATGAACTTCACATCCTCTGTCGCCATTCGCACACAGCCTGATCCAGCAAACGAACCGAGTTGCGACTCGGTCTGCATGGGCTTGCCGTTCTTGCGGGGTATCTCATGAAACCCGATGTTGCCGCCGTCGGGGCCCTTGGCAAATCTCGTCATCCATCGGAAGTTGACTCCCTCGAAGTCAAGACTGAACGACCACGGTGACTGACTGGTCACGGTGTAGCTGCCGGGTGCCGGAACACCGCGTCTTCCGGAAACTGGCATTGAGCGAACCACCTGCTCGTTTTTGTCAACCACCCAGACCCACTGCAACGAGTTGCTGTATACGACTCGCCGCCCTTCACCTGTCTTGCGCGGCAGTATCGGTGCGAAGCGGCGGGACTCAGTAATGCTTGGGGCAATCGATGGGAGCGGTGAAACATCGACAGCACCAGACGGAACTGACTCGCTGCCTGTGTCTTGTGTTGCGAGTGCGGGCGCGCTAACAGCGAGCGCGCTGCAGACAGCAAGACCACAGATAAGCCGTCGCTTCATTCGCCGCCACTCTCGCCGGTCTCAACGACTTCGTATCGCTCGCCCACCGAACTGAGCACGCCTTGGATGACCGCAGCTGCCGGCAAACCGAGGATTGCACCTATCGGGCCGAGCACGGCTCCACCGACGATTGCAGAAGCGAAGGCAACACCAGCGTGTAATTGCATCTTCTGTGCGGTGATCTTCGGTGCGATGAGGAAGTTCTCAATCTGCTGATAGATGACAATAAACCCGAGCACGAAGAGTGCCTTCAATGGCGAGTCAATGACGGTCAACAGGAGCGGTAGAGCTCCAGCTACATAGATGCCGATGACCGGCAAGAACTGCGAAACGACACCAACCCAGAGCGCGAGTGCGATTGGCGCTGGTGTACCGATGGCTTGGAAGGCAATCCAGTGAAGGAATGACGAGACGACGGCCAGCACTGCACGCGATGAGAGATATCCGCCGGTCTTCTCTACGGCGAGCTCCCACACATCCAGCACCACTCGTTGGCGCTGCGGACGTAGCCAACTGCAGATGGTGCGCCGCAGTCGTGGGCCATCAGCCGCAAAGTAGAACGTGAAGAGCAAGATGGAAAACACTTGGAACAAGGTGCTGAAGGCAGACACGCCAAGTTGCACCGCTCGGTTGGCTTGAGAGTTGAGAAACTCGCGCATCGGACCGTTCGGGTCGTCGAGGGAGTCCAGAATCTCCGCTGAGTCAAACTCGGTGCCAAAGGTGTCATTGAGGAATCCCACAACGTCAACGACGTATTGATCTCGGTTGTTGGAGAGTTCCGACGCTTGGTCCGCCACTAACGCACCCATCACTGCGACAAACGACGCCGCAACCAGAGCGACCGCAGCCAGGATGAGACCTGTCGCCACCCCACGCTTCATTCCGCGTCGCGCCAGCCGATTGGTGCCAGGTTCAATCGCGAGCGCGATAAACAGCGCAATCACCAGCAGCAGAAGGAAGCCAAAGAGTCGATCCCATAGTTCGCGCACAAGTACGGTGCCGAGAAATCCCAGCCAGAACAACACGATTGCGCGCGGCACCCAACGTGGCATGGTCGTACTCGAGTCAACTGAATCGGTCACAACTTCTAGAGTACCGACGCCCTGAGTTATCTCGAGTAGGTGACTCGTGTTGCAAAAGAGTCACACGATGGCACGATGAAGGTGTGAACTTGTCTCGTAGTGCACTTGATGACGCACTCGTAGCCGTGCGGGAGAACATCGGCAGAGCGCTACGCGATCGTGTGGCAGGCCCGGATGGTGAGACACGAATGATGCAACTGATGGAGCCCAACGCGCCGCGATGGTTCACCGAAGATCGACCCATTCGACGAGTGCACGCTGATGCGTCGATGTTTATTGGCGGACTTCGCGCACTGCTCGTGCAGTCTCTGCACCCGCTTGCGATGGCTGGAGTAGCGCAACACTCCGACTATCGGAATGACCCGTGGGGGCGTCTCCAGCGAACGGCTGATTTCCTTGCTGCCACTTCCTTTGGTCCTTCGTCTGAGGCGCAGCGTGCAGTCGACACCGTCAACCGAGTTCACGAACGTGTCAACGGCGTAGCGAGCGACGGCAGACCATATTCGGCGCGGGATCCACACTTGTTGCGGTGGGTCCACATCGTTGAGATAGACAGCTTCCTTGTTGCCCATCAACGTTTCGGAGAGTTCCCACTTGACGACGTCGGTTGTGACGACTACGTGAAGGATGCCGCAGTCATCGCACGCAAGTTGGGGGTGCCTGCCCCACCCGAGTCGGTACGAGCGTTGCGTGACCAACTTGCGTCATACCGCGCTGAGATTCGTGGCACGAAAGAGTCACGAGACGCCATGAGGTACTTGCTACTTGAACCGCCACTGCCTCCAGTGGCGCGTGCCGCATATTCATTGCTGGCTGCAGCCACGATCTCGACACTGCCGCGTTGGTCGCGCCAACACTTGCAGCTGCCGTATTTACCGGTGACCGAACGTCTCGCCTTGCGCCCGTTGGGCGACGCAATTACGCGGGCGGTGCGCTGGGCAATGCCTTCCCGCCAATAGCGGGCCAATCTCTACTCAGCGGGCGAGTTGCACGAACGCGTCGTAGATGCCCTGCTGTTGCGGGTCGTCAGCCGACGTGTCCTCTGGATGCCATTGCACACCGATGATGCGGTGCTCTTCGTGCTCGATGGCTTCGAGCAACCCGTCGGGCGCATGGCCAATGGCCTTGAAGCCCGGCGCGAGCACGTCAATGCCCTGATGGTGGAACGATGCACCCTGCACACGTGTTACACCAGTTGATCGTGCAAGAAAACTCCCCGGTACGAGTTCCACATCGTGCAGCACAAACTCTGCCCCGACCGGAAACTCACCTGGAGCGTGATTGACCAGTGATGCCGCATTCGCGAGATCACCGAGATGTTGCACCAGCGTGCCGCCAAGCACCACGTTGGTGAGTTGCATGCCACGACATACCGCGAGCACTGGAATCTCGTTGGCAATTGCAGCTTTCAGCAAGGCGGTCTCAAAGCGATCCTGCTGTGGCGACACTCCATATACCTGGGGTGCGGCCTTTTGGCCGTAGAGCGACGGGTCAACGTCGGGGCCTCCCATCAGGAGCAACGCGTCGAAGCGCGACACGAGTTCGTTGGCGTCGTCGCCCGCGAACTGTTGTGGGGCGATGACGACTGGCTCGCCCCCTGCACGCAGCAATGAATTGAGATAGCGCTTGCCGGCAAACGCCACTTCGTCACGCGAGACCTTGCTTGGGGCACCTGTACGCCCAGCGACGGCGATGAGCGGAGTCACTTGTTTAACGCTATGCGCAGCGCACGCGAGAAATCTCCCCGCATTCCGACAAACGTGTGCTCGAGGTGCAACCACTCCGCCATCAGGCGAATCTCACTCGCCACGGGGCCAGTCACCTGCGATGCCGAGACTCCGCGCTCGAGAAAAGCACCTTCGACGCGCAGTGTTGAGGTGGCACGATCAGCCTTCATGTCGAGTCGGCCGACCAAGGTTTCCCCGCACAACACTGGCAACACGTAGTAGCCAAATCGTCGCTTGTGTTGCGGCGTGTAGATCTCGATTCGGTAATGAAATCCAAAGAGTCGTTCATTCCGTGGTCTGCACCAGACGAGTGAGTCAAAGGGAGACAACAACGCAGTTGCACGGACTCGTCTTGGTGGCCGAGTCGAGCGGTGGATGTATGCCTTCTCCTTCCAGCCCGCAACTGCAACTTCCCGCAGCTCCCCGTCCTCAACGAGTTCTGCGATGAGCGGTTTCACCACGGTGAGACGCTGACGGTAATAATCAGCGAGATCATCGACGGTGGCGATACCAAGTGCAATTGCCGATCGAACGAGCAGTGCCTTTCGTGCATCGTGCTCGTCTGGTGTCGACACAGCCAATACCCGTGACGGCAACACTCGTTCTGGGACGTCGTACATTCGGGCGAAATCAGTTCCTCGACCACTCGACATCACTTGTCCCGTCAAGAACAAGTACTCGAGAGCGGTCTTGGACTCATCCCAATCCCACCACGTGCCCTTCTTCGACGTGCGCGTGCTGAGCGAGCGAGCAGTGACTGGACCGTTTCGTTCGACGTGTTTCAATACTCGATTCACGTACGCCTTGTTATTGGCATAGAAGTTCGTGAGGCCCCAGTGCTTGGCTTTTCCGGTGCGTGCGGCGTGCATCTTCCAGCGAAACAGCGGCTGAATCTCAACCGGTAGATGCGCAGCCTCATGACCCCAGTACTCGAAGATCTTGCCCTGCGACGTGGCTGTCGGAATTGCAGCACGCTGGTGATTGCCGAGTCTGGCGAACAACGGCAGCTCTTGACTACGTACGAGCACATTGACGGAATCAATCTGCACTACACCCAGCTTCTTTATGAGCGCAACGACATCAGTAGTCGACGATGCGGTGCGCGTACGTGAAGCACCGAAACCTTGCGCCGCAAGTGCGAGACGACGAGCATCAACGATGCTCAGATCGTCGAGCCGCTTGGGCATCGAAGACGAGTTACTCGGCGACGGTGATGGTGACCGAGTTGATTACGACATCGGTCTTCGGGCGATCGCCCATACCCGTCGGCACGTTCTGCATCTTCTCGACGACGTCAAGACCCTTCACCACCTGGCCAAACAGCGAATACTGCGGTGGCAGGCGGCAGCCATCTGGGCCGCTAATGATGAAAAACTGTGAGCCGTTCGTGTTTGGACCCGCATTGGCCATTGCCAACGAGCCGACCTTGTACTGGTTGGGTTTGGGCAGTTCGTCACCGAATCGGTAACCCGGACCGCCCCGACCAGAACCTTCCGGATCGCCACCTTGGCAAACGAAATTCTTGATGATGCGGTGGAAGATGATGCCGTCGTAGTAGTGGTGCAAAGCCAGAAAGACGAAATTGTTCACGGTGCGTGGTGCACTTGCAGCATCGAGCGCGATGACGATTTCACCGAGTGAAGTGCTCATCGTTGCGGTGTATCGCTTGGCTGGGTCGATGCCCATGTCTGGCGGCTCGGCGAATCGTTGTTGTTTTGGCGAGGAACCGTCGAACGATGGGAACTGTGTCGGCATAACGAGCCACGCTAGCGGTGCACATCGTGCGAGGTGAAGCCGCCTACGCTGTTCACGTCATGAGCGACACGAGCCACGAGAACAACGAGCAGCCTGATCTCGACACGATTGAAGCCGAGCTTGCTGAAATCGAATTGATGCTCGAACGACTCGACAAGCCGAACGGCTGAGATCGACGACACGCTGTCATACGGCATCAAGCGGTGCCCCTCCATCGCACCGAATCATCTTCTGTTCAGCGCGCGAAACATCCTTCGACGTGATCGTTGACGATTCCAACTGACTGCATGAAGGCGTACACCGTGGTCGGACCAACGAACGACCAGCCACGACGCTTGAGCTCTTTGGAAAGTCGCGTTGACGAAGGCGTGTGAGTGGGAATACCGGGCGGTCGTGATCGATCTCCTTCGGGCTCGTCCGTGACGAACTCCCACACGAAGGCATCAAGAGAGCCGCGCTCCTCAATCAACTCAAGACAGCGCCGAGCGTTGTTGATCGTCGACTCGATCTTGCCCCGATGACGCACGATTCCCGAATCAGCAAGTAAGCGAGCGACATCGCCGTCGTCAAATGACGCGACGTTCTCCGGCACGAACCCGGAGAATGCGCGTCGGAAGTTCTCTCGTTTGCGCAGGATGGTGAGCCAGCTCAGGCCCGACTGGAAACCTTCGAGACACACCTTCTCAAAGAGTCGTATGTCGTCGTGCACCGGCCTGCCCCACTCGTCATCGTGGTAGGCGACATAGAGCGGGTCAGTGCCGCACCACCAACATCGACGCTTGCCATCCTCATGTTGAATGAGCCAATCGTCTTGTTGTCGCGACGACACCGTGCTGATGGATGTTCGCGGTTCGTTGTGATGGTGTTGCGATTACCTCTCGCGCAACTTGGCGAGGAGACGCAGCACTTCGAGGTAGAGCCACACGAGTGTGACGAGCAATCCGACGGCGGCGAACCATTCCATTCGGCGCGGCAGCGCCATCTTCTCGCCCTGCTCAATGAAGTCAAAGTCGAGCGCGAGATTGAAAGCAGCCAATCCAGCGACGAACAAGCTGAAGAGGATGCCGAAGCCGCTGCTGCTCGAGATGAACGAAACGTTGACGCCAAAGAAGCTGACCACAAACGACACGAGGTAGAGCGCGGCAACACCAAGGGTCGCACCGATGACGATGCGACGGAACTTGTTGGTCACGCGCAACACACGGGTGCGGTAAAGGAACAGCATCACACCAAAGACTGCGAGGGTGGTACCAACGGCCTGCAGAACGATGCCCGAGTACTGCGCGTCAAACATCCTTGAGATGGCACCGACGAAGAGGCCCTGACCGACTGCGTAGACCGGTCCGAGAATGTGCGACCAGAGCGGCTTGAACATCGTGATGATGACGGCCACAAAGCCGACGATCGCTCCGACGATGGCCATCGCCGGGAGTGCAAGTACGCCGGGCTCCGGTTCGGCAACTGCCACCCAGCCCACCGCCGCCGAAATCAACAGCACAGCAAAGAGCACGAGGCTGGCGCTCGCAGCGCCGCTGACCGTCATGACACCGGAGTGATAGGTGGAGACAGGACCGTCAGTGATCGGCGGCGCCCAGGTGTCGGCGGGCTGACCACTGGCAACCGCCCAGCCGGCCTCACCGGCGTGGCGCTCGCGGAGTTTCTCGAGTGTTGATTCGTTCAGGACGGGGTTGGACATGACTTCATCATAAGGAGTCCCACAAACGCATTCGTAGCGTTGCCTCGTTTAGTTCGTCACAGTGTGACGCCAGAAACCCTCACCTTAGCGGCAAGTGCGGAATGCTCGCTCGGTAGCCGAATCGCAACGTTGACCACCAAAGAAAATCCTGCGTTTGCGAGGTTGCGGATTTGGAGTCTGTCGGTATCGTTGAGCGCGCTCGCGCCCCAACCAGGGTGCGAGTGTCATATTCGGTTCGAAAATGGGTGGGGGCAAGTACATGGCCAAGGATCGCATCGATCGAGACGAAGAAGATCTCGTCCGTCTCTATCTCACCGATATCGGCCAATACGTTCTCCTCACCAAAGAAGACGAAGTCCGCCTCGCCAAAGAGATTGAAGAAGGCAAGGCTGCGGAGAAGCAACTTGAAAACTCGGCGCGCATGAGCGCTCAGCGCAAGCGAGAACTCCGCAAGACAGCCCGCGTTGGTACGCGTGCAGAGCGCCAGTTCGTGCAATCCAACCTGCGTCTCGTTGTGTCGATTGCCAAGAAGTACCAGGCGTCCGGACTCCCATTGCTTGACTTGATTCAAGAAGGAAACCTAGGTCTTATGCATGCCGTCGAAAAATTCGACTGGCGCAAAGGCTTCAAGTTCTCCACCTATGCCACATGGTGGATTCGTCAGGCGATTACTCGCGGTATCGCCAACACCGGCCGCACCATTCGTCTCCCAGTCCACGCAGGTGACACACTTGCCCGCCTGCAAAAGGCGCGCTCGCGACTCGAGCTCAAGTTTGGTCGCCCAGCCACTCTCGCCGAACTCGCTGCTGAAGTCGAGATGCCCGAAGACAAGGTCACCGAAGCACTCCGCTTCGCCAATGAACCGCTGTCGCTGAGTGAACCACTGCGCGAAGATGGTGACGCCGAACTGGGCGATGTCGTCGAAGACCGCTCGGTTGAGTCACCATTCGAAGTCGCAGCCACTGCCCTCTTGCCGGAGGAAATCAGCCGGCTACTGGCACCCCTCGACCAACGCGAGCGCGAGATTCTCGCCCTCCGCTTCGGTCTCGATCGCGGCGAGCCGCGCACGCTTGAAGAAGTCGGAGAAGCCTTCAACCTCACGCGTGAGCGCATCCGTCAGATTGAAGCCCGCGCGATGAGCAAGTTGCGCCACCCCTCCAGCGACACTGGCGCCCGCGACCTGCTGTCGGTCTGAATCGAGTCCACCGTGCTGTGCGCGGTCGGTGACTTGATTGAAGATGTCGTCGTGCAACTGCACGGCGACATCCAACGCGACACCGATACGCCAGCCACCATCACGCGACGCCGCGGCGGCAGCGCCGCGAACGTTGCCTACTTTGCCGCGAAGTTGTCCGGTGCATCGCGCTTCGTCGGATGCGTCGGAAGTGACGCTCTGGGTGACTCACTTGCTGGATCACTCACACGTCACGGTGTTGACGTCCGTGGCGAACGCCGCGGTCGCACTGGTTCGATTGTCGTAGTTGCCACAGCCGACGGTGCACGCACAATGCTGACCGATCGGGGCAGTGCGACTGAACTGAGCGATTGGCGCGACGAATGGCTCGAGCGCGTAACGGTCGTACATCTGCCGCTGTATTCCTTTTCTCACGAGTCAAATGCCCATACGTCACGACAAGCGATTACTTCGGCGCGGGGTCGCCGTTGTCTCGTGTCACTCGACTTGTCTTCAGTGGCACTGATCAATCAACTCGGTGATGTCGATGTGCGTGCGCTGCTGCACAGCATGGCACCTGACGTGCTGTTTTGCACTCGTGCCGAAGCTGACGCAATTGGCATACGATCCAACGATCGTTGCGGTGCCCAGCTTGTTGTTGTGAAGGATGCCGAACGACCCATTCGAGTTCTTGGTGGCGATTCGGATCAGACCTTTCCGGTGGCAGCGGTTGCGCACGTTGTGGATGCGACGGGTGCCGGAGACGCATTGGCTGCAGGGTTTCTGGTTCGTTATGCCGAGCGCCAGCCCATCGATGAGTGCATTTCTGCTGGACGTGCACTTGCGGCTCGCGTGGTGACGCTGGCAGGTGCGACGCTGGAGGGCGAATGATTACACCTGTTCTCTCCCCCGAAGTTGCAGCTGCGCTCGCGGACGGCACGGCAATCGTGGCGTTGGAGTCGACAATCTTTTCCAACCTTGGGCTTCCGTCCCCAGCCAATGCCGAAGCGCTCGAGCGATGCCTCTCCATCATTCGGTCACATGGAGCAGTCCCCGCCATCACCGCGGTGATCGACGGACGAGCACGAGTTGGTCTCAGTGATTCAGAGCACGAACGGATTCTCGGCGCCGCACGCAAGGTGGCTGAACGTGACCTTGCCCTTGCCATCGGAGAAAGGTGGCCGTTCGGTGCGACGACGGTGTCGGCGTCACTCGCGCTGGCGGCAGCAGCGGGTATTCGAGTGTTTGCAACTGGTGGCATTGGCGGAGTGCATCGCGGCGTTGAACTTCACGGCGATGTGAGCGCCGACCTGCCGGCGCTCGCCCGGCATTCGGTGGTCACCGTGTCGGCTGGCGCAAAATCATTCCTCGATCTTCCGCGCACACTCGAGATGCTTGAAACTCTCGGGGTGCCGGTGATCGGACATCAGTGCGATGAGTTTCCGGCATTCACGGTGGTCTCAAGCGGCATTCGCCTCTCACATCGCGTCGACGATCTTGAAGTGCTCGCTCGAGTGGTATCGGCTCGGCTCGATATCGGTGGCGGCATGCTTGTGTGCACACCAGTGCCAGTCGCGGAAGCCATCGATGCGGAGATCATGGATGCGGCAATCGCGCGAGCGTTGTCGGAGGCTGAGCGCAAGGGAGCAACCGGTCCAGCAGTGACACCGATTGTGCTCGCTGAAATCGCCCAAGAGACAAGTGGTGAAGCGGTTCGCGCCAATCTTGCTCTGGCCGAGAACAACGCTCGGCTTGCCGCCGAAATCGCACGACGAATCAGCTGACTCGCCGTCTCAACGTTCGCGTTGTCGACGATTGTTTCTTCCACCAGCACACCTGCGTGCACACAACGCCGGCAAGAGGCCGAATGCAGCAGGGAGGTTCGAGCGTGTTCGCATGTTGGACGGTGAAAGGTGGCAGTGGTGGCACGGTCTTTGCATCGGCGCTTGCCCTCGCCCTGGCCCAGCGACATGGCAAGGCATGCATTGTCGACTTCGGTGGCGATGTGCCCTCCGTACTTGGTATGGCTGAACCAGCCAACCGAGGCGTGCGGGATTGGCTGGCGGCTCCCAGCCGCGAGCCCGACGACTTCTTTGGGTTGTACGTGCAGGCAACGAGCACACTGAGCGTGGTGCCGGCTGGCAACGCTGCAGCGTTCGATGAGGACGCGTTGCACGATCTCATCGGGACTGCA
>Ga0208084_1000160_pt1 | contig 17776 bp, 16 predicted proteins | sample LakMenEpi14Sep09_FD_150698 | JGI IMG/M metagenome (GOLD analysis project Ga0208084, IMG submission 150698) | Freshwater microbial communities from Lake Mendota, WI - 14SEP2009 deep hole epilimnion (SPAdes) | ecosystem: Environmental > Aquatic > Freshwater > Lentic | place: Lake Mendota, Madison... | reverse complement strand
CGCAGCCAGCACCTCGTGTTCGGAGAGTTCTCCCAGAAATTCGCCGACGCCGTCGCATCCGCACCGCATCTTGGCGCACCGTCGGTGATCTCCAGCGTCCCCGGCACCCACCCCGACGCGGTCCCAGAGCCGGGCATCGACTCGTACTGCTTCACCCACAACGAGACGTCTACGGGCGTGGCGATGCGTCTCGCTCGCCCGGCTGGCAGCGGCGACGCGCTCGTGATCGTTGACGCGACATCCGCGGCTGGTGGCCTGACTTGGTCACCGAGCGAAGTCGACGTCTACTACTTTGCGCCGCAGAAGTCGTTCGCCAGCGACGGCGGACTCTGGATTGCCTGCTGCTCGCCACGCGCGATTTCCCGTATCGAGAAGATTGCCGCCAGCAAGCGCTGGACTCCTGCGTCGCTCGACTTGAAGATTGCGCTTGATAACTCGCGTGGCGATCAGACATACAACACGCCGGCTATTGCGACCATCTTCTTGCTCAACCAACAAGTGCGCTGGATGCTCGAGCACGGTGGCCTCGCCTGGTGCTCGAGTCGCACCGCCGAGTCGGCACAGGTCATGTACCGCTGGGCCGAACAAAGCACGTATGCATCACCCTTCGTGTCAAATACTGCGCAGCGCTCGAACGTGGTCGCCACCATCGACCTCGACGGTGTGAACGCCAACGACGTGAATGCGGCCCTGCGTGCCAACGACATCGTGGACACTGACGGTTACCGCAAGTTGGGTCGCAACCAGTTGCGTGTCGGTATGTTCCCCGCAGTCGAGCCCGCTGACGTCGCTGCACTCACCGCCTGCGTCGACTACGTCGTCGAACGACTACATACATGATCTCCGACGACTACCCGACCATCGAGGACGTGCTCGAATCACATGCTGATGAAGTCGCCCCACTTCGCCGACCAGTGATGCTCGTTGCACTTGAGGGTTGGTTTGACGCCGCATCAGCAGCAACAGCAGCACTTGAACGAATACTCGATTCGCGCGACTGTGTAACCGTTGCCTCGATTGACCCCGACCCGTTCTACGATTTCACCCAACAACGCCCGGAGGCGTATATCGACGAAGACGGCGAGCGTCAGATTCGCTGGCCACACAACGACGTGATGATTGCACGAGGTGAGGGGGGTTCACGCGATCTTGTCATCTTGTCGGGCGTTGAACCGCACGCCTACTGGCAGACCTACGTCGGCAGTGTCGTTCGTTGTGCGCGCGAATTGCACTGCGGCGCACTCGTCACGGTCGGTGCGAACTTCGATACCGTTCCCCACACACGCAGCCCCATTGTCACCGGCAGCACGACCAACGCTGCTCTTGCTGGCAAACTACGCCTCTCACGCCCTCAATACCAAGGACCAACCGGTGTCGCTGGCGTCTTGCAGCAACGACTCGACCATGATCGCATCGCACCCGTATCGCTTCGCGTCGGCGTGCCTCATTACTTGTCGTCTTCAGAACATCCGAAGTCGTCGGCAGCGCTCTTGCGTCATCTTGAATCCGTACTCGGCGTGCCCACCAACCATGCGGGGCTCTACGAGGAGATTCAGCGTTGGGCCGAGATGCACGACGCAGCCATTGAAGACGACGAGGAGACGCTCGAATATGTGCGCACGCTCGAACGTGAATACGACCGACGCAATGACACCATCATCCCGAGTGCTGAAGACCTTGGCGACGCCTTCGAGCGGTTTCTGCGCGAACAGGGCGGCGAGTAAGTTCACCCAGAATTCACCGTATCGACTCTCTCAATAATTATTGAGAGAGTTAGAGTCGGAGTATGGCATCAGAGAAAGCACGCTCTGCGGTCTTCGCCGCACTCGGCGACCCTTTGCGGCTGCGTATCGCCGACGAACTCGCGCGCTCTGACCGCACTCCAGGTGAACTACTTGAATGGCTCGAGATTTCATCAGCGCTACTCGCCCACCACCTCGACGTACTTGAGTCAGCAGGTGTAGTGGAACGCCGAGCGTCAGAGGCCGACGGCCGAAAACGATTTGTACGACTCGTCCCTCGTCACCGTCATCTCCTCGTATCGAACGGGAAGATGCAACGCGTGGTGTTCGTCTGCACGCACAACTCCGCCCGTTCACAGCTGGCGGCTGGACTGTGGCAGCGGCTGACCGGACAGGTCGCCGCAAGCGGGGGTACCGAGCCTGCCGAGCAGGTGCACCCCCTTGCCGCCCAGACGGCACGTCGACACGACCTTGACCTCGGCGATGGACGTCCAACCCGCATCACCTCCGACATGCTGCGCGGCGCAACGGTGATCACCGTCTGCGACCGGGCGCACGACGATCTCGCACGACCGCTGTCGAGACTCCACTGGTCGGTTCCCGATCCGGTGGCCGTTGGCACCATGCATGCGTTTGAGCGTGCGTTCGACGACTTGAGCGAACGAATCGTGCCTCTCGTCAACTCACTACAAACCAGACCATCAACGAAAGGAATCAAACAATGAGCCTGTACCAACCAACCGAGGAGTCCGACATCATCGAACACGCTGTCAATCAGCTGGCGAGAAAGTATGCCGGCAAGTTCGACGAGGCAGAGATTCGCCCAATCGTCACCGAGTCGTACAACAGTTTCGCCGATGCCAAGGTTCGCAGCTTCATTCCGGTTTTCACGGCGCGTTACGCCGACGATCGCCTGCGTGCTATGGCCAAGGTTCGCGGCTTCATCACCGACGCACCGCCCTCGGTGCTGTTTGTTTGTGTGCACAACGCTGGACGTTCGCAAATGGCTGCTGGCTGGTTGCGTCACTTGTCAAAGGGCAAGATCGAGGTGTACTCAGGCGGGTCGCTGCCAGGCAAAGATCTGAACTCTGCAGCAGTCGAAGCGATGGCAGAGGTTGGTATCGACATCGCCAACGAGTTCCCCAAGCCATTCGCGGTGGAGATCGTGCAGGCGGCCGACGTGGTGATCACCATGGGATGCGGCGATACATGCCCCATTTTCCCGGGCAAACGCTATGAAGACTGGGCCCTTGACGATCCGGCCGGCCTCGGGGTGGAGGCGGTGCGACCGATTCGTGATGAGATTCGTCGACGTGTGGTTGATCTCATCTCCGACTTCGGAATCGACGTCAAGTGATTTCTCTATCTCGACGCCTAACTGCTGAGGCACTCGGCACAGGCCTACTGATTGTTGCCGTCGTCGGCTCGGGAATCATGGCCACGACTCTCACCGACGATGTGGCGGTACAACTTCTCGCCAACGCCGGGGCCACCGTCGGTGCACTCATCGCTCTCATCATGATGTTTGGGCCGATTTCGGGCGCACACTTCAATCCTGTGGTCACGATTGCCGATTGCGCCCTGAACGGGCGACCGTGGCGCGATGTACTGCCCTATTTCGTGGCGCAAACGATAGGCGGAGTGATCGGAGCCGCAGTAGCCAACTTGATGTTCGAGCTTGATGCACTCGGGCCAGCATCCAAGATTCGTGAGGGCTCTGGAATCTGGCTCGGTGAAGTGGTCGCAACCTTCGGGCTGCTCCTCGTCATCTTCCTCATCGGCAAGCATCGTGCTGAGTCAGTACCACTTGCCGTGGGCGTGTGGATTGGTGGCGCGTATTGGTTTACGTCATCAACGTCACTGGCGAACCCCGCCGTCACCATCGCACGCGCCTTCAGTGACTCCTTCGCGGGCATCGCACCAGAGTCGGTTGCAATGTTCATCGTGATGCAACTCGCAGGCCTGGGTATCGCATTGCCAGTGCTTCGACTGTTGCGACGCTGACTGAACATCATCGCGAACACATACCCATCAAGGAGAAGGCCCCGGGCTTTCGCCCGGGGCCTCTCTTCACCTCGCTGAAGATTGCGGAGCGGGCGTTACCTCGAACCGCAAAGCTTGGAGAGTGCCACGCTTCGCTGCTGGAATGCTCCAAGTAGCGGTGTGTAACCAAGCGCTTCGGCGTTCTTCGGGGCGTAGTCCGAGACGAGCCATTCGAAGAACTGTGCAATGACCTTGTTCTGGGCGTCATTGCGCTGCTGGCACAGACCGTAGGTGACGGCACCAATTGGATACGCGTCGCGAGCGGTATTCATGTTCCAGTTGAAGCTGATGAGACCACGTGCGTCTTGGGTAGTTCCAGCCAAGTGGACGTTGTATCCGGCTGCAGTCGGAGCCACGAAGGCGCCGGCCGCATTACGAACGTTCGCCGCTCGAATGCCTTTCGCCGCACGAGTCGGATCGGTCACGTAGGCAACCTCGGCATAACCCACTGCGCCGTTGGTGTCTGCAATGTAGTTGGCCTGGTTGTTGTTCTGTGGCTGACCGACGAATCGTGAACCAAATCGCTGCACACCACCGGGGATGCACGACGTGAAGGCGTCGTTCACTACCCAGTCAGGGTTGACGGCGTTGCGCATGTATTGGCAGAAGTTATTGGTCGTACCCGATGTGTCGGCGCGATACACCACGATGATTGGGCGATCTGGCAACGTCACCTGTTGCTGCTTGAAGGTGGCGACGGTCTTGCCATCAATCTTGATTGAGAAGGTGTCCTTCGGCTTGACGGTTGAAGTCATGCGCACCTCTGCTTTGGTGCCGACCGTGAGGGTCTTCAAGACCTTTTTCTGGGTGTCATCAATCCACTCGATCTTCTTGCCACGATTGGCTCGCAGTGTTGCTGGAAGCATCGAGACAGTGACACGAGCGGAGTTCGCTGATGTGTTCTCCCACAGTGCGGTTGCACCACGAACATCCGAACGCTTCTTGAGGTTGGCCCACGGCGGATTGTTCTTCAGGTCATTTGCAATGCTGGGGTCATTCCAGCGCTCAATCGTTCCACCGAAGATGCCGTTAATCGTCGGCTGTGTCAAAGAAAGCGTGACTCCTTGGATCTCGTCGAGACGATAGGCCACAGCAATGGCACCGGCGATAAAAGGAACATAGTTCCACTCGAACGAAGGCAGCTCTGCCGTGCCAACCGCTGACTCAGTACCAGCGAACTTGAACGTCTCGTTGCGGAAGTTTCGCTTGCCAGTACCCGACCCGGTGGAGGTATAGGTGAGGTTGTGGTTGAAGGTGCGGTTGAACTCCGCGATGGCGGGGGTCAAGAACTGCACCGGGAACGATGCACCCCCACCCGTGATGTCTTGTCGGGCCGAGGCCGTCGAAGCAGTGGATAAAACGCTCGCAGCGATGACTGCCATCGCAGCAAGGCGCTTGAATCTGATTTGCATGATTTCTCCTATGTGAGTGGTACTACTGACGTTGCGAAAACTACGACTGGTCATTGAACCCAGAAGGACAAATGAGCAACGACGAAGTGTCGAAGGAGTGAACTTCGGGTGAACGAAGCTGATCAGCCGAACTTGCCCTGAACGTAGTCGGCAGTGCGATCGTCCTTAGGGTTTGTGAAAATCTTGCGCGTCGAGTCGGCTTCCACCAGGTAGCCCGGACCGCCATCCGTGAGGAAGAACGCGCAATAGTCACTCACACGACTCGCCTGCTGCATGTTGTGGGTCACGATGATCACCGTGATCTTCTCGGCCAACTCCTTAATCGTCTCTTCGATCCGCAGGGTGCTTCCAGGGTCGAGGGCCGAACACGGTTCGTCCATCAGCAGCACTTGTGGCTCGACGGCGAGTGACCGTGCGATGCAGAGTCGTTGCTGCTGACCACCCGACAATGAACCTCCGGACGCCCCAAGTCGGTCTTTCACTTCTTTCCACAGACCTGCACGAGTCAGACATTGCTCAACGATGCCGTCGTGGTCCGATTTCTTGAGGTGAGCCAGCTTGATTCCCGCGAGCACATTTTCCCGAATGGTCATGGCAGGGAACGGATTGGGCTTTTGAAAGACCATTCCGACCTTCAGCCGAATCATCGCCGGATCTTCGGATGCATCGTAGATGTCTCTTCCGTTCAACAACACGGATCCAGCCATCGCAGCAGACGGGATGAATTCGTGCATGCGATTAAGTAGTCGAATGAACGTGGACTTGCCACAACCCGAGGGTCCAATCAGCCCGGTGACAGTGCGCTCAGGGAAAGTAAGCGACACATCCGCGAGTGCATGATGCTTCCCGAACCACGCATGCACTGACCGCGTCTCGAGCCCACGAAACTCCGTAGCCGAATTGGGAGTACCGGTGTCCACCGTTGAGGTGATACTGATGTGATCTGCCATGTGCTGTGTCCTTTGTTCTGTGTCGCTCATGCCTTGACGCTCGAGATCTTGCGGGTGACGCTCTTGGTCTTTCGCTCATTCTTGCCACCCAGTCGACGAGCCATGACGAAGAAGAACAAGACGAGACTGAGCAATACGAGCGAGCCAGACCAGGCTCGAGCTGTCGAGTATTCGGTGCCGTACATAAACAGGGCGAAGATGTAGGTCGGTAGCGATCCGACGGTGCCCTGAACGGGATTCCAAACGAAGCCGTTGGTGTTCAATGAAGTGAGCAGCAACGGTGCCGTCTCACCGATGACTCTTGCGATTCCGAGGATTGCCGCCGTCACGAGACCAGCACGTACTGTCGGCAACACCACCATCAGCGCAGTGCGCCATTGGCGGGCACCCAATGCGTAGCCAGCGCTTCGTAGATCATCCGGTACGAGCTTCAGCACCTCTTCAGCCGTTCGCGACACGGTCGGAAGCATGAGGACTGCCAGAGCGACACCGCCTGCGAGCCCCGAGTATCGCCCCATGGACTGCACCACCGTGGTGAAGATGAAAAGACCGGCGACAACAGAGGGAACGCCCGCCATCGACTGAACGATGAACCGAACGAGGAACGTCATGCGTCCTCGCACCTCGGTCAGGTAAATGCCGCTCAGAATCCCTAGTGGCAACGTGATCACGGTGGCAATCGCCACCATCATCAGCGAACCGACGATTGCATGTCCTGCTCCACCAAATGTGAGTTCATCATCAGCGGATGTAACTCGCATATCGCTAACGAAGTAACCCGGATACAACGCAGTGGAACCCTTCAGGATCGTTGTGACAAAGATTGATAGCCACGGCACGAAGGCCAGTACTGCGAGAGAAGTGATTGAAACTCGAATGATTGCATCACGCCGCTCCTTGCTGCCCATGCGCGAAGTTGCACCGATCGTCCATGCCAGATTGATGAGCAGAAATGCAACGGCGAATCCGTCAACGTTCGCCAAAGGCGTCACGAGCGTAGCCACGGCGGCCACGCATGCAAACAGCACGAGTCGCCCGTAGTTGATTGCACGTGTGCTTCGGCGCATCGCCCATGGGCGCTTTGGTGTTGCTGTTTCGGGTGTGACGGGCACGGTTGTGGTGTTCATGCGCGCGGAGTGGTCCTTTGCACGATGTTCGATGCAATCATGTTGACAATCAAGGTGATGACGAATAGGACCAATCCCGCAGCGATCAGTGCCGAGATTTCCTTGTCTGTTGCTTCTCCGAACTTCAAGACGATCATTGATGCGACGTTTCCGCCTGCTGAGTCAAGCACTTGGTACGAATATTTGAATACGAGATTCAGCATCAGATAGATCGCCACCGTCTCGCCGAGCGCACGACCGAGTCCGAGCATTGCACCAGCAATCACCCCGCTGCGTCCATACGGCAGAACCACCGCACGAATGGCACCCCACTTACTGCTACCGAGCGCATAACACGTATCGATGAGGTCGCGGGGGGTGCGCGAATACACCTCCCGCGCGACCGATGTCGTGATTGGCACTACGAGTGCCGCCAAGACGCAACCTGCGGTGAAGGGACTGCGACCAAAGTTCTCGAAGTCAACTGAAAAGAAGGGAATAAATCCGAGTCGATCGTTCAGCAGTGTCGCCCATCGAACACCAAACGATGTAAAGATCTCGATGCCCCAGAGGCCGAAGATCAACGAGGGGATTGCAGCTGCGAGGTCAAGCATCGACACGAGGACGCGATAGATCGCACGCGGTGCGTAAAACTCGATGTACAGAGCGCCACCGATCGATAACGGAACGGCGAACAACATGGCGATGGCTGCAACAACAAGCGATCCGACAATCATTGGTCCGATCGAGAACACGCTCCTGCTGGCTTCGACCGCAGTGCCTTCCTCGGGAACGTCCTGGAAACCGTCAGAAAACCATTCCGAGCCAGTGATAAAGCTGAGCCCAAACTCGCGGAACGTTTCCGAACTGCGCAGTATCAGGAATGACGCAATGAGACCAAGAAGCACGAGCGACATCAGTGCTCCAGCGGTGACGATGCGGCGGAAGATACGGTCCGCGCGGCTATAGATGACCGTCATCTCCCGGGGGGTCGGGGTTGAGGTCGGCGTCGATGTCACAGCACGCCATGCTCGCCGCTCGCCCTGACGCGGGTCTAGCGCCAAGGTAAACAACAGGTGAATTATCCCGCGGACTCTCACCGCCCTCCCGCGACGCGCGGGGACTGGATTAGCCGGCGAGGGCGGCCAGCTTCTCCTTGACCTTGGCCAACGACGGGTTGGTCATTGCCGACCCGTCCGAGAACACCAGCGTCGGCACCGTCTGGTTGCCGTTGTTGACCTTCTCCACGATCTCCGCCGTACCTGGGACCTGCTCAATATCGACTTCGGCAAATGCGATGCCGTCGTCTTGCATCATGCGCTTGAGGCGCTTGCAGTAGCCGCACCACGTGGTGGTGTACATCGTGACGGCGGGCGTCGTGCTGGTGACAGCGTCCGACTCAGCCACCGGAGACCTCGGCGACCTTCTTCTTGCCCTTCGAGATCCACGGCATCATTGCTCGCAATTGCGCGCCGACCTTCTCGATCGGGTGATTCTTGCCGGCGTTTCGCAACTCGCTGAAGCGCTTGCGACCCGAGTCGCTCTCGGCAATCCACTCTTCGGCGAACTTACCGGTCTGAATCTCCTCGAGGATCTTCTTCATGCGCTGCTTGGTGTCGGCATCGATGATGCGCGGTCCACGCGACAAGTCGCCGTACTCCGCGGTGTCACTGATGCTGTAACGCATGCCGGCGATTCCCTCTTCATACATGAGGTCGACGATCAACTTCACTTCGTGCAGGCACTCGAAGTACGCCATCTCCGGCTGGTAACCCGCTTCGACGAGTGTCTCGTAACCGGCCTGCACCAGCGCAGTGAGACCACCGCACAACACGACCTGCTCGCCGAACAAGTCGGTCTCGGTCTCCTCAGGGAAGGTGGTCTCAATGACGCCCGCTCGCCCGCCGCCGATTGCCGATGCATACGACAGTGCGAGTTGCTTCGCCTTGCCAGTTGCATCTTGCGACACAGCGATGAGTGCGGGCACGCCACCACCTTCGGTGTAGGTGCGGCGGACGAGATGACCGGGGCCCTTCGGTGCAATCATGATGACATCGACGCCCTTGGGTGGCGCGATGCGCTCGAAGCGAATGTTGAAGCCGTGCGCGAACGCAAGCGCCTTGCCGTCGGTGAGGTTGGCCTTGATGTGCTCGTCGTAGATTTTTTTCTGCTCGGTGTCTGGAGCGAGCAGCATGATGACATCAGCCCACTTGGCGGCGTCAGCAATCGACTTCACGTCGAGACCGGCTTCTTTTGCCTTGGCCACCGAGGACGAGCCGTCACGCAGACCGACGACCACGTTGACGCCGGACTCTTTCAAGTTCAGTGCGTGCGCGTGACCCTGGCTGCCGTAACCGATGACGGCCACTTTCTTGCCGCGGATGATGGAGATATCCGCATCCTTGTCGTAGTAAACGTTCGCTGCCATTAGCTTGCCTTTCCTTTGGGAACTTTCACCGCACGCGGTTTGGTAGTGCGGTCGAGTTTGGGTAACGCAACCAGGCCGGTGCGCTGTGATTCAACGATGCCGTACTGGTCGAGCAGCGCCATGAAATCGTCAATCTTGTTCGGGCTGCCGTCAAGGCTCACGGTGAGCGCGTCGGTGCCGACGGCGAGGATCTTGCCTTCGAAGATGTTGGTGAGTTCAACCACCTGGCCGCGCTGTTCGGGCGAGGCCTTCACCGTCGCCATCACGAGCTCGCGCTCAACGGAGTGGCGCGGGTCGAGCTCACTGATGCGCACGACGTCCACCAGTTTGAACAACTGCTTGGTCATCTGCTCGAGCGGTGCGCTTTCCAAGTCGACCACGATGGTGATGCGGCTGTAGTCGGGGTGCTCGGTGGGAGCAACTGCCAACGAGAAGATGTTGTAGCCGCGACGGGCAAAGAGCGCTGATACTCGTGCGAGCACACCAGGGCGATTTTGCACCAGTACCGACAGCACGTGGTGCTGCGAGTCTTGGCCGTACGGGTTGCTGCCGCTCACTTGAGGAACTCCCTTCGCGCGTGTTGTGAATCGTGGAGGATGATGTCGTCGTTGCTCTGACCGGCGGGCACCATCGGGAACACTTTCTCGTTCTCCTCGACACGGAAGTCGACGACGACTGGTCGATCGTTGATCGAGTTCGCCTTGTCAATCGCCGCCTCGGCTTCTTGCGGGTCTTCGACGCGAATACCAACACAGCCCATCGACTCGGCCCACTTCACGAAGTCGGGCAGTGTTCCAGAGAGGTTCACTTCGCTGTAGCGCTCGCCATAGAACATCTCCTGCCACTGACGCACCATGCCGAGGTACGAGTTGTTGAGGATGCCGATCTTCACCGGGATTCTCTCCAACGCAGCTGTCACGAGTTCTTGTGCGGTCATCTGGAAGCAACCGTCGCCATCGACGGCCCACACCGTCTTGTCGGGTCGGCCGACCTTCGCACCGATCGCGGCAGGAACCGCGAATCCCATCGTGCCGAGACCACCAGAGTTGACCCAGGTATACGGCTCTTCGAAACGCCAGTACTGGCTTGCCCACATCTGGTGCTGACCGACGCCCGAGACGACGATCGTGCCTTCGGGTGCTCCGTCACGCAGTTTCTCCAAGCAGAACTGTGGCTTCAATGCAGCACCGGGCTGGCTCTGGTCGTAGGCAAGCGGGAACTGCTCGCGCCAACCGCTCACGCGGCTGCGCCACGGGCCAACGTCGGCCTGCTTCTCCCCCGACTGCAACATGTCTTTGATCGCTTTCACGATTTCTTCGATCACTAAGCGACAGTCGCCGACAATCGGCACGTCGGGGCGCCGTACTTTGCCCTGCTCTGCCGGGTCGATGTCGACGTGGATGATTTTTGCGTCAGGCGCGAACGCCGCCACCTTGCCGGTGACGCGGTCGTCGAAGCGTGAGCCGAGCGCAATGAGCAGGTCGCTCTTTTGCATCGCTGTCACTGCTGTTGCAGTGCCGTGCATGCCGGGCATGCCGAGGCACAACGGATGCGAGTCGGGGAACGCACCGCGCGCCATGAGCGTGGTGACAACCGGAATCTGCGTGAGCTCGGCGAGTTCGCGCAACACGCCCGCCGCACGAGCCTTGAGCACACCGCCACCCACGTAGAGCACCGGCTGCTTGGCAGCGAGGATCATGCGCGCCGCTTCTTTGATCATCTTGGCGTGGCCCTTCACGTTGGGGCGGTAACCAGGCAAACTGTCGAGCACTTCGTCGTCGCTCGGCCAGTACCACTCCATCGTGTTTTGCAAGACATCCTTGGGCAAGTCGATGAGCGTCGGGCCCGGGCGACCGGTCGTTGCAATGTGGAACGCCTGGCGCACGACCATCGGAATGTCTTGTGCACTCATCACCAACTCGTTGTGCTTGGTGATGCTGCGGGTGATGCCGACCGTGTCGCACTCTTGAAACGCATCCGTGCCAATTGCCGCAGTCGGCACCTGACCGGTGATGCCGACCATCGGGATGGAGTCCATATATGCATCGCACAGCGGCGTGACGAGGTTGGTGGCAGCCGGGCCACTCGTCACCATTGCAACACCGGGTTTGCCGGTGACATGCGCATAGCCCTCGGCCATGTGTCCGGCACCTTGTTCGTGGCGCACCAGGATGTGGCGGATTTTCGATTCGAGCAACGGATCATAGGCAGGAAGAATGCAGCCGCCCGGCAGACCGAACATCACTTCAACGTTCTCCTGCTCAAGTGAACGGATGAGGGCCTGGGCTCCCGTGAGTTTCTCTTTCATGCTTTTTGCCTCTCTTTGAGTCTCGCTGTGGATTTCGTGTTTTTGTTCTTGATTGATTCGTTTTCGTTGCTTGTTCGTTTTTGGGAATAAAAAAACCTCCCCTTTGGGGAGGTTGAGCGCACGCGTTGGTGAGCGTGCGCTTAGACGACTACTACGAGAGCGACCACGATGCTGCGTCGGCTCGTCATAGAGATTTCAGTCTGCCAGCCCCAGCGAAGGGTTTCCAACCTGGGCGTCAACCCCGCCCGCGCGTCAACCCCACCCGCGCGTCAACCCCACCCGCGCGTCAACCGAGCCCGCGCGCGAACATGGTGAGGCACCTCGTGCCCCAGCGACTATTGGCCGGGGCGCGCCACGACCAACACTCGGCGCTGGAGGTCACTCGCCGAAACCCGCACGGGGGATGATCCGCCGACTATGTTCGCTGCACTGCCGACCCCCGCTGCGTTGCCAGCCTGTGCGGCGCTGCCCATCTGCGCGGCGTTGCCCGCCCCCGACACCGGCGTGTCGGGCGAAGCAATCTGTACATCGCCACTCAAGGCGATACTTACCTGCGTGCTCACCCCTGGCACTCGTTGAGCGAGCAACCGGCAGACGGCCGCAGCCCGCGCACGGGCCAAATCGCGCAGCACACGCAACGGACCGGTACCCGCCCCGCCCACACAGGTGACGGTGTCGCGCGAATCAAGTGATGCCGCAAAACTCGCAACCTGTCGTCGTTGCGCAGCTGACAACGCAGTGGAAAGCGGTGGGAACGGCCGAAGCACGAGCGAGCGAATCGGGCGCACGGTGGCCGCCGGCACTTCGACGGTGGTCGTGGTGGTTGGCGCAACGGTGGTTGGTGGAACGGTCGTTGGTGCAACGGTGGGTGTTGTTGTCGTGGTCGACGATGGTGATGTCGTTGGCGGAGTAGAAGTTGCTGGCGACGACGTTGGTGCGACCGCTGGTGCGGCTGGCGAAGCGGCGGCTTCGCCACCGGACGGCGCAGCGGTCGTCGTTGTCGTCGGCGCAACGGTCGTGGTGGACGGTGGTGTTGTTGACGTTGTCGTAGATGTGGTCGTCGATGTTGTCGTAGATGTGGTGGTGGTCGTTGTTGGTGGAACGGTCGTCGTGGTGGTGGTGGTCGTCGTGGTGGTCGTGGTCGTGGTCGTTGTGGTGGTCGGCACGGCTGGTGTCAACGTCTCGCTCATCGGTGATGGTGCACCGTCACCTACGGAATTGCGTGCCGTCACACGAAAGCGATATGCCGTTGCATTGGTAAGGCCGCTCACGATGACGGAACGTTCTGTAGAGACTCCGTCAGCGACGGTGATCCACTCGTTGACGTCACTCGTGTACTGCACCACATAGTCGATGATCGGGCTGTTGCCGTTGCTTGACGGAGCATTCCACGTGAGCGACACAGTGCCGTCCCCAGCCGTGCCGGTGGGTGTGCCGGCACGGCTGGGTTCGGTGAGCGACAACACCCGGCGATCGGTTCCAAGGTGTACCGCCGTGAGGTTGTCGCCCATCTCGCTGGCGACATCACCGAGGGGTTCGGTGCCGCCAGATCCAATTCGGCCCCCAGAAGCGAGCCCAAAACACTTGAGAGTCGCATCGTCGAGCACCACACAGCTGTGCGCGGCACCCGCAGCAATCGCACGCACGCTGCGCCCAGTGCCAAGCGAGAGCGCGGCGAGACGATCGCCAAGCTCCCCTGGCTGGTCACCGAGATTGTTTTGTGTACCGTGCCCAGTTCGGCCATCAGCGCCATCACCCCAGCACGTGGCGGTCGCGTTGTCGAGCACCGCACAGGTATGCGACGCGCCGGCGCTGAGTGCCACTGCCGTGCGGCCGGCACCGAGAGCGACCGGCATCAATGCACTGCCCATCTCACCTGGTTCGTCGCCGATGTCATTCCCGCTTCCAGTCCCAAGGCGACCTGCCAATCCATAACCCCAACACACCACATCGTTGCTGTCTCGAATCGCGCAGGTGTGCGCCGCCCCCGCGGTGATTGCCTTCACCGTGCGCCCGCTACCGACATCAACGACCGGCAACGCAATGCCCATCTCATTGGGTTCGTCTCCGTATGACGACGTGACACCACTGCCTAGCCGACCGTTACTCCCAGCGCCCCAGCACTTCGCCGCTCCGTTGGAGAGCAGTGCACACGTGTGGGCATCTCCTGCGGTCAGTGAGATAACACGCACCCCCGTCGGCAGGCCGAGCGCGACCGCTGGCAAGTGATCACCCATCTCGTCTGGGTCGTCACCGCGGGGATCGGTGTCGCCGAGACCAAGTTGTCCACGATCATTCACACCCCAGCACTTCACGGAGTCGTCATCGAGCAGCGCACAGGTATGTGCGGCTCCAGCAGCGATCGCCTTCGCCGTACGACCGGTTCCAAGATTGAGTGGCGCTAGCGCGTCGCCCATCGACGCTGCCGAACGCCCCGCATCGGAGGTCGAACCTCTGCCAAGTCGACCGCCATCTCCCTCACCGAAACACTTAACGGTGCCATCGTCAAGCAACGCACACGTGTGTACGGTGCCCGTCGACACCGCGCGTACCGATCGCCCAGTGCCGAGATTGACCGGAAGCAGCGCGTCACCCATCTCCGCTGCTGAGTCACCGAGGTTGGCGCTACTTCCCGCGCCAATCTGCCCCGAGCTGCTCGAGCCAAAGCACTTGAGCGAAAAGTCATCCAACACAACACACGTGTGGGTGCCCCCGGCATCGACATAGCGAGCGAGGGCCGCGATCTGAGTCGACGACCCATCCGCCTGAGTCGTCGACGCGCCAGACGCATCGGCAGTCACTCGTTGTGCGACGAACACCCCAGAGATGGCGATGATCGTCATGACGAGAACGAAGTTGCGATGTCGTACCAGCACGGTCGATGAAGATACGAACATGTCCCACTGCTGTTCCTAACCGAGATCGTTCATGGCAGCGATCTTCACCGTCGCGAAAAATCACATCGATGTAAGTAGCAACAACGATGAATTGATGCGGGTCGCGCGATTGCGATTCATGCACGATTTCTGTGAACAGAAGATTTCACGATGTCAATCATTTTTAGAAATGTCAGCGTTCGGCAGAACTTTGTGATTGCTCCGCTTGCAAAAGATGAACGACTTGCACCTACAGTGCAACTCATGCAGGTTGCACGAACACCCGAGCATCGCTTCGAGACCTTGCGCGATTGGCCATACGAACCCCACTACACCGAAATCCAGCAGGACGATACGGCGCTGCGTCTTGCCCACATTGACACTGGGCCACGCGACGCCGCCACCACCGTCCTGTGCATGCACGGTGAGCCGAGTTGGTCGTATCTCTACCGCAAGATGATCCCCATCTTTGTGACAGCAGGCCACCGTGTGGTTGCCCCCGACCTCATCGGCTTCGGACGAAGTGACAAGCCAATGTCAACGAGTGACTACACCTACGAGCGGCACGTCTCGTGGATGAGCGAGTGGCTGGTCACCAACGATCTTCGCCGTCTCACACTTGTTTGCCAAGACTGGGGTGGTCTCATCGGGTTACGGTTGCTGACCGCGTTTCCTGAACGATTTGAGCGGCTCGTCGTCGCCAACACGTTCTTACCGGTCGGTGATCGCCCGCCTGGCGACGGTTTCATGGCTTGGCGCAAGTACAGCCAAGAAACTCCCGTATTCAATGTCGGTCGCATCGTCGAAGGTGGGTGTGCGCGCAAACCGCTTGATCCCGCTGTGGTTGCCGCGTATGACGCGCCGTTTCCCGATGACTCATTCAAGGCAGGGGCCCGAGTCTTCCCCACCCTCGTGCCGATCAGCCTTGATGACCCGTCCTCTCCACACAATCTCGCCGCATGGACCATGCTCGAGCGGTTCGACAAGCCGACGCTCACGGCCTTCAGCGATGCAGACCCGGTGACAAAGGGTGGCGATCGCGCATTTCAACAGCGCATCCCTGGCACGAACGGCCAGTCACACACGACGATTACGAACGCTGGGCACTTTCTGCAAGAAGACGCTGGTGAAGAACTCGCCCGCGTCGTGAACGACTTCATCTCTCGCAACCCGTAGTCGCCATGCACGTCGCAGTATCTACGAACCTGCAGCTCGGCAGGAATTCGGATCGCGCCTATCGCACGCGTCTTGCCATCACCGATGCTTTCGTCGACTTGATTTTCGAAGGTGATCTATCACCATCGATGTCGGCCGTCGCCAAACGTGCTGGCGTGTCACTGCGCACGATCTTCCACCATTTCAGCAATTCTGAGTCGTTGTACCAGGCGGTGATTCGCCACCAAGAACCTCTCGTTGCACGTCTCATCATCTCGCTAGACAAAGGTGCGACGCTGCGAACGCGCGTTCAATGTCTTGTCACTCAACGTTGCGAGGTCTACCGACACATTGCTCCCCTGCGACGAGCCGTGCAGTTGAACCACGATGCACGCAAGTCTGTGGCGATCCGTGCTGCGCGCCGCAGGCTCGAATACGTGCTTGCTCGCCACACCAACGAGACGTTCGCTCCCGAACTACGTGAGGTGGCAGACCGCTTCGGCGCAGCAGAGCGAATAGCCGCAGTTACTTCCTACGAGATGTGGGACTACCTGTCGCGCGTGCGACGACTCTCGGGGTCACAGGTTGAGCGGCACATGGTGGTCGTCGTGTTGCGCGAACTTGGTGTCTGACTCGGGTGGCAGTCAGCGAGCGTGCTGCTGGCGCCATGCAGTCAGCGTGTTCTCAATGAGGCACGCCACCGTCATCGGCCCGGTGCCACCAGGCATCGGTGTGATGGCGGCTGCGATCGATTCCACTTCATCGAACGCCACGTCACCGACGATGCCGCTTGCGCTGGGCGAGATGCCGACATCTACGACCCATGCACCGGGCTTCACGTGTTCGCGGCGAATACTTCGTGCTTGACCAGTTGCCGAAACAAGAATGTCGGCATCACGACACACGTCAACCAGATTCGTAGTACGACTGTGCGCAAGCGTGACGGTCGCATCTACACCCTTGCGAGAAAGCAATACTGCAAGCGGCAAGCCGACCAGACTCGAACGTCCGACCACGACGGCACGCTTGCCTGCAATTTCCGCACCGTAGTGCTGCAACAGTCGCAGCACGCCAAGCGGCGTGCACGGCACAAGCGAACTCGTGCCACGCATCAGCGCTCCCATCGATGCGGTGGTGAGGCCGTCGACATCCTTGTCTGGCGGAATCAAGGCGAGTAATGCCTCGCCGTTGATGTGTGACGGCACAGGTTGCTGAACGAGGATGCCACTCACCATCGAGTCATTTGCCAATGACACGATGAGTGCCTCCGCCTCGTGCTGCGACACGTCAGCGGGGAGCGTCTCGTTACGACTCCTCATGCCGGCTCGTTCGGCTTGACGGTGCTTGTTGCGCACGTACACCTGTGATGGACGGTCTTCACCAATCAACACGGTGGCGAGGCACGGTGTGCTTGGGAGTGTGGCTACTTCACGCCCGATTTCGGCGACCATTCGGTCACGTAGCGCGTTACCGTCCAGAATCAGCGCTCCACTAGGCGTGCGTGCAGCATCTGCGGGCGTGCGCGCATCGCTCGACATCGCCTTCACGCTATTGCGATGTCGCGCGTAGGCTAGGAAGGCCGCGCAGTCGCGCGAAGGAGCACCAATGTCACCTTCTTCCTCTGGTTCAGCCCGCAAGATCGCACCCGCCACGGGCAAGTTGGGCGTGCTCACGGTCGGCCTCGGAGCCGTCTCCAGCACCCTCATCGCCGGTGTCGAACTCGCCAAGCGAGGCATGGCCGCGCCGATTGGCTCGC
>Ga0208084_1000147_pt1 | contig 18292 bp, 14 predicted proteins | sample LakMenEpi14Sep09_FD_150698 | JGI IMG/M metagenome (GOLD analysis project Ga0208084, IMG submission 150698) | Freshwater microbial communities from Lake Mendota, WI - 14SEP2009 deep hole epilimnion (SPAdes) | ecosystem: Environmental > Aquatic > Freshwater > Lentic | place: Lake Mendota, Madison... | reverse complement strand
TCGTGCGGTGACGGAGTTCAAGGGTGGCAAGGTTGAGTACCGAACCGATCGTTACGGCAACGTGCATGTTCCAGTCGGCAAGGCAAGTTTCGATGTCGCAGCTCTCGTTGCAAACGTGAAGGCTGTGCTTGACGAGTTGCAGCGCTCCAAGCCTGCGGCGGCGAAGGGTCGCTACATGAAGCGAATCACCCTCTCGGCAACGATGAGCCCCGGCGTGCGTATCGACCCGAGTGTGGTCGAAGCGAACTAGCACCATTGCCGGCAACGGCGATGAATGTTTAGCGGCGAAGTCCCTGTGCAGCGACTTCGTCAATGAACCAATGGGTTGGTTCAACTTGGCTCGCTGGTAGCGAGCCGCCTTCATTGAGGTGTTTCAACGAGGACATCTTGCCGTCGCCAATTGCAAACATGAGCCGCATCGGCACCTTCCGCAGGAACTCCAATGAGAGTGAGAGTCGAGTTGCGGGAGGTTTCGGGCTGTTGCGACAGACGGAAACTGAATCACTGATCAGTTCGACAGCAAGCCCAGGAAAAAGGCTGGCGACATGACCGTCGTCGCCCATGGAGAGCAAAGCGATGAATGGTCGCGCGACTATCGCGAGTCGCTTTGACCAGTCCTCAGCCGAAGCCTCAATATCCACATGGGGATTCGGTGACAGAATTGGGCACGATTCGAATGACGTACCAGTGAGGTAGCTCGCTAGTTCCCGCGCGTTGCTCAGCTCAAGGTTCGTGGTCCAGCGTTCGTCACTCGGGATCAGCATTGGAAGAGCGTCGAGTGGCCATGAGTCTGCGATCACTCGGAGAAGTGCTGGGGTGGTTGCTCCGCCCGACACCACGATCGATGGCGCATCGCCATGCGCTGATGGGGCACCGTTCATCCACGCCTGAGCAGCCTCGAGCACGGTCTGCGCCGCCGCGCTGTAGACATCGTCGCGGGTTGCTCCGATGTGTACGGGAGCCCCGGCGAGATTGCTGATCACAGGGTCCCATTGAGCAGTGTCGACCAGCGAACTGGTGGTGATGTGAGCGTCATCACGCTGTCCATCTCAACTGTGCTGTGAGTTGACTGTTCCGCGAAGCGTCGGAGATCGTCGCTGGTGCGGGCGAAAGATGCACCCTCCACGCCAGCGAGCGGGCTTAGATTTTCCGTGCGACCATCGAGCAGCGTGACGACCGGGACCTCAAGCAACGTTAAGTCGAGGCTTGCGGCCCCTGCGACACCGACGACGGCGAATGCCAGTGAGGGTGCAAGGTTGGCGAGTGGCTCGGTTGTCACCACACAACCCAGGTCTCGCGCCATTACTGACTGACTCAGGTTTCCGGGGTGGGGTTTGAAGAGGATTCGATGGGAGTTATTGATGCCACGTACAGCGTCAATCGTTGCGACGATTAATCGGCGGCTCTCCTCCGTTGCGATATCACCGACGACGAGGATGTCAGTGCCTGAAAATGACTGCCTTGGCGACAGTGAGAGATAGCGCAGCGCTTCAACGAGTCGCAGTGGTGCATCTGGCGAACCAATTCGCTCAATGTTTGCCAGCGGTAGCGGACCATTCACTACGTAGAGCGACGCGGTTGGACGTGTCCGAGCGCCCGTAATCGGGACGAGTCGCAGCTCGTTGTAGTAACGATGATCACGCTTGCGGACGACGGAATGTGCGTAACCGACAGACTCAATATTGCCGTGACGTTGAGTTGCTGAAACAAGCGAATGCTCGAATGCCTTGTTCTCCCAGAGGAAATACCAACGCCTGACGTTCGACTCACCCAGGAGTGACTCGTAAGCGTGCGCCTCGATACAGATACGCACGGCGTGGGATCCTGTGAGGGAGTCGCGCACGGCTGGAGCAAAGAGTTGCTCAGCACCGAGCCCACCGAGTGCAGAGACTGATCGTGGTACGTCAAGAGCGAATGACTTCCTCGCTTTCACCAAGTTGACGTACGACGAGACAGCTCGAGCCAGCACGCGCAAGGTGAAGAAGTCGTCAATCAGACAGTGCGCTTCATGAGCAGAGCTACGTGTGTCGCAGAATGCTCGGCCGTCACGTCGCGACACTTCATCGCTGCGGTGGTAAAGCCAGACCGATGACTGCTCGGAAGTCAGCATGTCGCGCAGCGAACCCCAGTACGGGCTGTGGGCCCGCTGTGCGCTTGGGGAAGGAAGTAAGTAGCCGACGAAGCCCACCGGATTGCTGTGACCCAGAGTGTCGTGATGCGTCTTACGGACACGAAGTCGGCGCGAGGGTCGCAGGAGATTGAAACTCGCAACACCAAACGCCCGAAAGAAGTGAAAGATGGCCTGCAGAATCTCCAATCGTTCACGGAGCGATACGCGCAGGGATCCCCGTGCGTTTGTGGAGAGATGTTGGTTGACGGCGAAGACAGCGATGGCTGACTCGAGTTTCTGGTCGGCTCCGAAGTAGTCACATCGCTCAGCAGCCCGACGATCGCAGATGTCCCGCAAGAGAGCGAGTTTGAGCAGTGTCGTGAATTCGGGCGATGTGGCGTAGTTCTTCTCGCTGATCTTGAGCAGCCACCACGAGTGGAGATTTGGAAGAACGAAGGGGAGTGGTGAGCCTGGCGACGTGTGCTTGTGGGCGAGAGACCCGAGCCAGTGGAGTAGCGACTGCTGGAGCGCGTCTTCGCGGTCGTGCAAAGCATCGCCAAGGTGAACGACATCTGCGTTGAGGGGCGCCGCAGAACGATCAGAGAAGGTGTTCCAGCTGACGACGAGTGTGTCGGATGAGTCGATCTTCCCAATGACTTCTAGGTCGTCGATGACGATGACTCGAGTCATCAGGCGACGAGTTCGTGGAGCGCTGTTTGCAACGATTCGGCAGCCACGACGAGAGAAAGGGGTTCGCTGCCACCTACGACTGGCGTGAGCAGCTTCGCACCGGCGCCCTCGGCTACGGCAATCGCAGCAGCGACATCCCAGAACATGATTGAGCGCTCCATGTAGACGTCAGCTGCGCCAGTAGCAACGAGACAGAGACTGTACGCAGCACTACCGAACATGCGCACCTTGCCGAATCGTGACATGAACGCCAGATACTCCGATGTGGCGGTACTCGAGGAGAAGTCGAATCTGGCGGGGAAGCCCGTGCAGACGACTGCCGACATCAGCGCGCTGGTGGTGGAGCAGCGGATGAGTTCGCCGTTCTTCGTGCTGGGGACTTCACGGCCACCGACATAGACGTCACCGGTCAGTACGTCAAACAGAACGCCGAGCCTGGGCTGACCCCTAACGACGTAGGCGCATGAAACCATGCAGTGGCCAAGGCCGCGCAAAAAATTGAACGAGCCATCGAGCGGATCAATCACCCAAGCTTCAGCAAGATCAACGAGGTGCGAAGAGGTGTCTTCCTCGCTGAGTACCGGTAATCCACTCGGTTGTAACAGCGCAGCGAGGTGCTCGTGCGCGCGGCGATCTGCGTTGAGTTTGAACTCTCTGCCGCCTTGCTCCTTGGACTCAACGAGGCGTTGTGACGCAGAGAGCGACTGTAAGAGTTCGCCGGTGCTGCGTACCGCAGTCTGGGCAATCTGTAACAGCTCAGTTTCAGCCATGTGGCAGTCGGTATGTACTCGGGTCGGGAATTGCGTGTCGTGCGCGCCACTGCGGGTCGGCATAGTAGATGCTGTTGACGAGTGACATCGTGAGAAATGCATCCCGAGAAGTGCCGTGGTCGGCGGCGACACCAGTGTCGATGGCCTCGGCGAATGCTGCAATCTCGCTCTCCCATGACGGGTCAGTGTTGTAGGTGCGGGCGGACTCGACCGGGTCGCCATTGTCGCGGTCAGGGTCGGCGTGCACGATGGTGAGGGTCTCTGATCCGTAGCTCTTGGAACTGGTGAGAATGCCACGCAGGAGCAAGCTGCCTCGCTGCAGATTGATATCGAGGCTGAATTGGTGACGCCACTGCGTGGCCGACGAGTTGAGCAAGGCGACGATGCCGTCATTCGTTCGCATCAACGCATAGGCATTGTCCTCGACGTCGTATCCCCAGTGCGAGTTCGATACCACGCTGTGCACTTCGGTGAACTCACCGGCGAGGAGTCGCATGAGGTCGACCATGTGGATGCCTTGGTCAAGCAGCACACCACCGCCTGCAAGATCGCGCTTGGCTCGCCAGTCGGGCTGGTTGAAGGTGATGAGTTTGGACTTGCCGTACAGGCCGCGCAGATTGATGATCTTGCCGAGCTCACCCGAACGGATGATGGTGAGAGCGTCCTGCACCGACCCGTGATAGCGGTGGTTGAAGCCGTACATCAATCGCTGTTGTGGATGCTCTCGCTCGGCGGCGAGTACGCCAGTCAATTCCTCAAGAGTTCGTGCGGGCGGCTTTTCGCAGAAAACATGCAATCCCTTGCGCAGGCCGGCAATCGTGACCTCGGCCGCCATGTCGTTGCTCATGCTGACGAGCAACACGTCGAGTGGCTGTGCCAGAAGTGACTTGTAGTTCTGAAAGGCTGGAATGCCGCTTGGTAGCGCGGTGTCGGAAGCGAAGTTGCGGTCACAAACCGCGATGGTCTCGAATCGCGGGTGTTTATCGAGGCACTCGTGACGTCGTTTTCCGACGATTCCGTACCCAGCGATGCCGACTCTCAGTCGTGCCACGAGTCAAGGCTACTCTGCGCGCTCAGCGTCAGCCTTGTTTCATCGCCTTCTTCACGCGCTCTAGGTCTGCGGGTGTGTCGACGGCAATGGTCCTGTGAGCTGTGCGCACCATGCGAATCTTCACACCGTGCTCGAGGAATCGCAGCATGTCCACCGACTCACTCTTTTCGTGTGGCGTTGGTGCGAGTCGCGCGAACTGTTCAAGTGCTTCACGACGAAACGCCATCAACCCCAATTGTTTGTAAAACGTGCGTGACTGCTTACCAATCAGACCGGGAATCACCGCACGTGAGAAGTACAGCGCATCGTCATGCTGGTCCATCACGACTTTGACAACGTCTTGACTCTGCGCCTCATCCTCTGGGATTTCGAGGCACAGGTTGCTTACTAAGACATCAGGGTCTTGCAGCGGTACAAGCACTTCTGCAATCTGATCGGGGTGGGTCATGGGCTCGTCACCCTGCACCATCACTGCAACGTCGAAGTGGTGTCCCTGCTCGGCAAGCTTCGCCATCGCTTCATGACAGCGATCAGACGCGCGCTCGTGCGTGTTTGCCGTCATGACGCCGACAGCGCCGAACCTTGCTGCGGCATCGACAATCTCCTGGTCGCACGTCGCAAGTACAACGCTGGAGAGGAGTGGTGACGAAGCGACTCGTGCGTACACGTGCTCAATCATCGAACGATCGTCGATAAGGGCGAGCGGCTTATTCGGAAACCTCGTGCTCGCCAACCGCGCAGGGATGATTGCGACTGCCTTCAGCGGCGACCTCGCGGGTTGTGGGCCGTATGCGAGATGAAGACCGCGTCAACCCCGAAGGCCAGGAATCGATGACCAGCAGAGATCTCTTCGTCGAGACGCTTGGAATCTGGTTGCACCACATGCATGCCGCTCGGTACTCCTACTTTGCGGCAGGCGCGCACTACTTCGTCGACGCAGGCACGCACGTCGGGGTGGTCAACTTGACCTGGCACACCGAGAGAAGCTGAGAGGTCGTATGGCCCGATCATGATGGCGTCGAGCCCGCGCACAGCGAGCAATGAGGCAATCGAGGCGACTGCGTTCTTGCTTTCAATTTGGGCGACAATCAGCGGTTCTTGAGATTCGGCCCGATAGTCATCGAATCGACGACCAAAGAGGTTCGCGCGCGAGAATCCGACACCACGTTTGCCGGCAGGTGGCCACATACAGCCTGCGACGATGTCGGTGAGTTGTGATGCCGACTCAACGCGCGGGATGACGACACCTGCTGCGCCTGAATCGAGAGCTTGCTGACAGAGGCTTCCATCAGGTAGGGCAACTCGTGCGAGCGGCAGAGCACCGTGCAACTCAATGGCGCGGAAGAGATCTGGTAATTGGTGCCTTGCGATTGCGCCGTGCTCAAGGTCGATCGTGACCCAGTCAAAGCCACCAGAGGCGAGCAGCTCTGCGACGTCGGGGCTCGGAATCTGCATCCAGGTACCGACCGTGGGTTCGTCAGCGCGAAGTCGTGCGCGCAGGCCGGTGAGGCGCTCAAAACGGGTCAATGTCACCGCTGATAACGCTACAAGACCCCGTGTTTATGCAATTCTTCGACGAGTTGTTGGGCGGCCAACACTTCCATGAGAGTGCGGGTTTCCGCCGTCATTGACCCCATGTGTGCGGTGAGTACGGTGTCGGGCTGGTCGCACAACGCCCCGGTGTAGGGCTCATCGACAAAACAGTCCACTGCGGCGTTGATTCGTCCTGCCCGCACCGCCTCGGTGAGAGCCTGTTCATCAATGAGGCCACCGCGCGCAACGTTGACGACGATGCATCCTTGTTTCAATTGTGAGATCTCGCTCGCACCAAGCAGACCTCGAGTCTCATCGTTGAGCGGTGTGTGCAGGGTGAGGATGTCACTCACGGTGACTAGCTCGTCAAACGAGACATTCCGTTTGTCATTTCCTGGCGCAACAGGGTCGCTGTAGACGACCTGTGCGCCGAACGCTTCGGCGAGTTGTGCGACGCGTCGACCGATGCGTCCAAAACCGACAACTCCAACAGTTCGGCCCTTGAGGAGACCACCCATGACAGGAGCCCACGATTTGTTGCGCATGCTTCGATCAGAAGTCGTGATGCCGCGCAACGACGCCAGCATGAGACCAATCGTCAGTTCCGCGACGGCGTCAGTGGTGGCATCCGGTGTGCCAAGCACGCTTACGCCGTGTTTGCGGGCTGCATCGAGATCGACGGAGTCCATACCAGTGCCGAGACGGGAGATGACTTTCAGCTCGCCATAGTGGGCGAGTACGCGAGCCGAGAGTGGCTCGAGACCGGCGATGATGCCGACGCAATTCACTGGCTTCGTGGCGATGAGTTCGTCTTCGCTCAGCCGCTTGCCGCTCTCGTTACAGACAATTGCGACTCTGCGGTCCGCTGTCGACACTGTGCGACTTTCGGCCAGAGCCTCATCAAGGTGGCGGCGCTCGTAGCGAGACGAGGACACATAGATAACGGGCGGGGAAGATTCCGACGAGCGCGTCATCGAGTACTCCAAGTGTATGAGCGACCCAAATGTAGGATTGGAACGCATGGCAGCCACCAGTTCGCGCGTGGTGAACGACTACATCGACATCCTGACCCGCGTTCTGCGCGGCCCAGAGATCGCCCTCGTGGAGAAGTACACGCAAGTGTTCTTGCAGGCATGGAATACGGGCAAGCGCATCTACCTCTGCGGCAACGGTGGCAGCGCGGGAAATGCCATCCATCTCGCCAACGACTTCACCTACGGCGCGGGGGTTAAGCGCGGCATCGGACTGCGGATTGAAGCTCTCCCGGCGAATGCATCCGTCTTGACCTGTCTGGCCAACGACATCGGCTACGACAAGGTTTTTTCCGAGCAGTTACGGGTGAAAGCCGAGGCGGGCGATGTGCTCGTCGTCTTGTCGGGGAGCGGCAACTCGCCGAACGTCGTAAAGGCCCTCGAAATGGGCAATGAAATCGGCATGATTACGCTCGCGATCGTGGCCTACGAGGGTGGGCGCTGCAAAGAACTGGCGCAGCACCCGATGCACTTCCCGATTCATGACATGCAGGTCGCCGAGGACCTGCAGCTCATCGTCGGGCACATGATCATGCGCCAGCTCTACGAGCTGGGCTGACTCGCCCGCCGGGTCGACGGGGTAGCAAAACCAGGCTGCTCCCGATAGCGTCTGGCGCGCTCTACCAACCACAGAAGTGCGGTTCGCCGAAAGGCGAATAATCAGGGAAACCTGGCCACACGAGGAAGGAAACGACATGTCCACTGCGCGCGCCGAAAAGGCTGCCGTTGTCGCCGAAGTCCGCGACAAGTTCGCTGCATCCAACGCCGTCATCGTCTCTGAATATCGCGGTCTCACCGTCGGGGCCCTCGCCAAGTTGCGTCGTACGTTGCGACCACTGGGTGCTGAATACAAGGTGTACAAGAACACCCTCGTCAAGATTGCTGCTCGTGACGGATCAATGGCCGCTGTTGAAGACATGGTCGGCGGACCCGTTGCCATCACCTTCATCAACGGTGAAGTGTCGGCAGTCGCCAAGGCAATGCGCGAATTCGCCAAAGAAAATGACGCCCTCAAGCTGAAGGGCGCCGTCGTTGATGGCAAGGCAGTTGATGTGAAGGGTCTGCGCGCTCTCGCCGACTTGCCGTCGCGCGAGGTCATGCTCGCCAAGCTCGCCGGTCTGCTCAAGGCACCGATGGCCAACACCGCGTACATGCTTTCGGCATTGCCGCGCAAGGCCGCCTACGGCCTGAAGGCGCTGGTCGAGCAGAAGGAAGCGGCGTAAGCCGAGTCACCCGTAGAGATCGAATACCAACCAACCAATCCACCACAAGAAAGAAAGAGGAAACACACCATGGCACTCACGAAGGAAGAGATCCTCGACGGGATCGCCGCCCTCACCGTGCTCGAACTGAAGGAGCTCCTCGACGCGTTCGAGGAGAAGTTCGGCGTCACCGCCGCCGCTCCAGTTGCCGTCGCCGCCGCTGGCGGTGGAGCAGCCCCAGCCGCAGCCGCGGAAGAAAAGGACGAGTTCTCGGTCATCTTGAAGGACAAGGGTGGCCAGCCCATCCAGGTCATCAAGGTCGTACGCGAATTGACCAACCTCGGCTTGAAGGAAGCCAAGGAACTGGTCGACGGTGCACCGAAGCCGATCATGGACAAGGTCAGCAAGGCCGACGCCAACGCCGCCAAGAAGAAGCTGGAAGAAGTCGGCGCCACCGTCGAGTTGGCCTGACCGGTTTCCCCCGGTCGGTTGGCGTCAATCAGACGCCTGCCAACCCTCGCCACCTCGGCGCGGGGTTCGACCTCCACACCGAAGGCCGCGCATTGGCGCGGTCCCGGTGGAAAGTCGGCCCCGCGCAGGTAGCGTGACGAGTCGCCGTGCGACGCCCCTGCCACACCTCCTCGCAGAGGAGTGGTGACTGCGTTCCGGCGACCCGCCCACACAGCAACGCCGCAATTCGTTAGTCCCCGCAATTCAACTTGAGATAAGTAGGAGTCGTACCCGTGCCGTCTCGCGCCGCCGCACGCGAACGTTATACGTTCGCATCACTTGATGAAGTTCTCGAAATGCCGGACTTGCTGGCGGTGCAAAAAGACAGTTTCAACTGGTTCATGCGCGAGGGTATGCGCGATGTCTTCGCCGACATCTCGCCAATCAAGACAACGGACGGGTCGTTGCAACTTGAACTTGAGTTTGATCCCGACGATCGCGAACTGACACCCGGACCGAAGTTCACCGAAGCAGAGTGCCGCACCAAGCACCACACCTATGCGGTGTCGCGCTTCGTAAAGGCTCGCTTTTCCAACCGTGACACGGGTGAAATCAAGGAGCAGGTCGTCTACATCGGCGAATTCCCGAAGATGACCGAGCGCGGAACGTTCCTCGTGAACGGCATCGAGAAGGTCATTGTCTCGCAGCTCGTGCGTTCACCCGGTGTGATTTTCGAAGCTGGAGAACGTTACCGACTCCGCAACCTTGCCAAGCACCAGTTGGTGAAGGGCACCATCCACCCGCAGCGCGGTGAGTGGCTCGAGTTCGACGTCGAACACAAGCCGGGTAAGAACCCGACGGCAGGCGCGCGTATTGCCCGCAAGCGTCGACTCAGCATCTTCCTCATCCTGCGCGCACTCGGCTATGACGAGCAGCATGCACCTGGATTCCTCGAGCGTTTCGTCAAGTATTTCGACTTCCTCGAAGAGCAGTGGCTGCGCGAGAAGCACATCGCACCGACTCGCGACGAAGCAATGGTCGAAATCATGCGCCGCACGCGCCCGAGCGAGCCGGCCACCGTCGACTCCGCACGCATCAACTTTGAAAGCGCCTTTTTTGAATCGCGCCGATACGACACGTCGCGCGTCGGTCGCTACAAGTTGTTCCGCAAGATCGGCCCAGAGGTTCTGAAGCTGGCTGAGATTTTTGGTTTGCAAGAAGGTACGGAGCTCGGACAAATTGATGTGCCGGCCGGATTGAAGGAGTACCACAAAGGCGGCCAACTCACGATGCCGACCAATGCGCCGAACGTGCTCGCACGTTGCGAAGTGTTGGCGACCATCACCTATCTCTTGCACCTCGTGAAGCAGGAGCCGGGCTACCGCCTCGACGACCAAGACCACTTCGCCAACCGCCGTGTACGCCCGGTCGGTGAACTCATCCAAAACCAAGTGCGCATTGGCCTTTCGCGCATGGAGCGCGTGGTGCGCGAGCGCATGAGCTCGCAGGACCAGGACGGCATTTCGCCGCTCACCCTCATCAACGTGCGTCCGCTCGTTGGAGCAATCAAGGAGTTCTTCAACTCCTCGCAGCTCTCGCAGTTCATGGACCAGACGAACGCATTGTCGGGTCTGACGCACCGACGCCGTCTCTCGGCCCTTGGCCCAGGCGGTCTCTCGCGTGAGCGCGCAGGCTTCGAAGTGCGCGACGTGCACTTCTCGCACTACGGCCGCATGTGCCCAATCGAAACCCCAGAAGGCCCGAACATCGGTCTGCAGGGTGCGCTGGCGACCTACGCCCGCGTCAATCCGTTCGGCTTCATCGAGACGCCGTACCGCCGCGTGAAGAACGGCCGCGTCACCGACGAGGTGCGCTACATGGCAGCCGACGAAGAAGAGGAATACGTCATCGCCGAGGCGAACACCGCCCTCAACAAAGACGGCTCGTTCGTCGACCCGAAGGTGCTCGTGCGTCGCTCGCCGCAGGCCGCCACCCTCGAAGACCTGAAGAAGATGCTCGAGGCCGAGTCGTTCTTCGGTTCAACCACCGACTTGGCACTCGTTGACCCAGAACAAGTCGACTTCATCGACGTCTCGCCGCGCCAGATTGTTTCGGTTGCGACGTCGCTGATTCCGTTCCTTGAACACGACGACGCCAACCGCGCCTTGATGGGTGCGAACATGCAGCGTCAGGCAGTGCCACTCGTTCGCGCCGAAGCGCCGTTCGTCGGCACCGGTGTCGAAGCACGCGCCGCGCGTGACGGAGCCGACCTCGTGCTCGCTCGCGACAACGGCACGGTCGAACTCGTCACTGGCGATCGCATCGTCGTGCGCTACGACGACCTGCCGAAGAAGGACCACGAGCACGACCTCGTCAAGTTCCGTCGCTCCAACCAGGACACGACCATCAATCAGATTCCGCGTGTTCGCGAAGGCCAGAAAGTGAAGAAGGGCGACCTTCTCGCTGACGGCCCGAGCACCGACCAAGGCGAGTTGGCGTTGGGCAAGAACTTGCTCGTCGCGCTCATGCCGTGGGAGGGCTACAACTACGAAGACGCGATCATCATCTCCGAGCGCCTCGTCAAAGAAGACGTGCTCACCTCGATCCACGTGAAAGAGCACGAGGTGGACTCCCGCGACACGAAACTGGGACCAGAAGAAATCACCCGCGACATCCCGAACTTGTCGGAAGACATCGTGGCTGACCTCGACGACCGTGGCATCATCCGCGTCGGCGCCGAGGTGGCCCCTGGTGACGTGCTGGTCGGCAAGGTGAGCCCAAAGGGCGAGACCGAACTGACCCCCGAAGAGCGCCTGCTGCGCGCCATCTTCGGCGAAAAGGCTCGCGAAGTGCGCAACACGTCGTTGAACGTGCCGCACGGTGAATCGGGCAAAGTCATCAATATCGAAGTGCTTCAGCGAGTGAAGCAAGACGGCTCCGACGGCGACGAACTGCCGCCGGGCGTCAACGAACTCGTGCGCGTGTACGTGGCGCAGAAGCGCAAGATCAGCGTCGGCGACAAGCTCGCTGGTCGTCACGGCAACAAGGGCGTCATCTCCAAGATCCTCCCGGTCGAAGACATGCCGTACCTCGATGACGGCACACCGGTCGACATCATCTTGAACCCGCTCGGCGTGCCGAGCCGCATGAACATCGGTCAGGTGCTTGAAGCGCACCTCGGTTACGGCGCTCGCTGGGGCTGGGTCGATGCGAAGTCAGGCAAGACCGTTGGCGAGGCGCCATTGCGTGGCACCGAGACGAAGACTCGTCCAGTCACCTCGCCGAGCGTCTACGTCGCAACGCCCGTCTTTGATGGTGCGCATTGGGACGAGAGCTCAGGAGAATCGGTGCACCCAACCATTCAGCAGGTGCTCGGCTCGATCAACCCAGAGAGCGTCGACGGCAAGCGTCTTGTCGGCCAGGACGGCAAGGTTCGTTTGCGCAACGGTCGCACCGGTGAGTACTACGACAACCCGATCACGGTCGGTTACATGTACATGCTCAAGCTCCACCACTTGGTCGACGACAAGATTCACGCGCGTTCGACTGGCCCGTACTCGATGATCACCCAGCAGCCGCTCGGTGGCAAAGCACAGTTCGGTGGTCAGCGTTTCGGAGAGATGGAAGTGTGGGCACTCGAGGCGTACGGCGCCGCGTATTGCTTGCAGGAAATTCTCACCCTGAAGAGCGACGACGTCTTCGGCCGCGTGCACGTGTACGAGTCGATCGTGAAGGGCGCCAACCTGCCAGAGCCCGGCGTGCCGGAGAGCTTCAAGGTGCTCATGAAAGAGATGAAGGCACTCTGCCTCGACGTCGAAGTGTTGCGCGAAGACGGCCGTCCGGTCGAACTCGCCGACCTCGACGAAGACATCTACAAGACCCAGAAAGAACTTGGCATCAACCTCACCCGTCCCGAGCGCGGTTCTGACGCAGACGATCGTTTGCGCCAGGGCTCGTTCTAAGTAAAGGATCACGCGAACATGACCGACACGGCAGTTCCCGCAGCAACGCCCGCGACGGAAGTCAATGACTTCCGTCAGATGCGCATCGGCCTCGCGACGGCCGACGACATTCGTTCGTGGTCGTACGGCGAAGTGAAGAAGCCAGAGACGATCAACTACCGCACCCTGCGTCCGGAGCGCGACGGCCTCTTCTGCGAGAAGATTTTCGGCCCCACCCGCGACTTCGAATGTGCCTGTGGCAAGTACAAGCGCGTCAAGTTCAAGGGCATCATCTGCGACAAGTGCGGCGTCGAAGTCACACGTTCGCGGGTGCGTCGCGATCGCATGGGTCACATTGAGCTGGCCGCACCGGTCGTGCACATTTGGTACCTGAAGGGCACGCGTTCGTGGTTGGCATATCTGTTGAGCGGTCTCGAGCCGCGCGACGAGATGAAGGCCAAGCAGTTGGAGAAGGTCATCTACCTCTCGGCATGGCTGGTGAGCACCGTCAAGAACGACGAGTTGCACGAGATGAAGCCCGAACTCGAGAAGGAATACCTCGAGGACAAAGAAGAAATCGCCAAGCGCCGTGACGCCTATGTGAAGCAGCGCCAAAAGGATGCAGAAGCCGAACTCGCGCAGCTGGCCAAGGATGGCGCAAAAGACACTGAGGTGAAGAACCGCCAGAAGCAGATTGAGAAAGACATCGAGGCGCTGCAGAAGACTGCCAACGACGAGATCGACTTGCTCGATCGCGCCTGGACCACGCTCGGTGAGCTCTACCCACGCATGATCATTGAGGACGAAAACCTTTGGCGCGAACTCGTCGACCGCTACGGTGACTACTTCACCGGTGGCTCGGGTGCCGAAGCAATCAAGGCCCTCATCGACTCGCTCGACTTCACCAAAGACGAAATTGAACTGCGCGACGCCATCGCCAATGGCTACAAGGGCAAGCCCCTCTCCGCTCAGCGAAAGACCAAGGCAATCAAGCGCCTCAAAATCGTTGCGTCGTTCAACAAGCGCGATGAGAACGGTCGCCTCGTCAACGATCCAAAGGCGATGATCCTCGACGCCATCCCGGTGATTCCGCCGGATTTGCGCCCGATGGTGCAGCTCGACGGTGGCCGTTTTGCGACGAGCGACCTCAACGACCTGTACCGACGACTCATCAACCGCAACAACCGTCTCCAGCGACTGCTGGAACTCGCGACGCCGGAGATCATCCTCAACAACGAGCGCCGCATGCTGCAAGAAGCCGCCGATGCGTTGTTCGACAACGGTCGCCGCGGTCGCCCAGTGACGGGAGCGGGAAATCGTCCGCTCAAGTCACTGTCCGACATGTTGAAGGGCAAGCAGGGTCGATTCCGCCAGAACCTGCTCGGCAAGCGCGTCGACTACTCCGGTCGCTCGGTCATCGTTGCTGGTCCGACGCTTCGTCTGCACCAGTGCGGTTTGCCGAAGTTGATGGCACTCGAGTTGTTCAAGCCGTTCGTGATGCGCAAGCTCGACGATCGTGGCTTGGCACAGAACATCAAGTCGGCCAAGCGTATGGTCGAGCGCCGTCACCCGCTCGTGTGGGACGTGCTCGAAGAAGTCATCAAAGAACACCCGGTGTTGCTCAACCGCGCACCAACCCTGCACCGCTTGGGAATCCAAGCGTTCGAGCCAGTGTTGGTCGAAGGTAAAGCGATTCACCTGCATCCGCTCGTCTGCACGGCGTTCAACGCCGACTTCGACGGTGACCAGATGGCCGTGCACCTGCCGTTGTCGCTCGAGGCGCAAGCCGAAGCGCGCGTCTTGATGCTGTCGGCCAACAATTTGTTGTCGCCAGCGTCGGGTCGCCCGATCGTGGCACCGAACCAGGACCTCATCATCGGCGGGTACTACCTCACGCAGATGATCGAAGGCCGCGCAGGGGAGGGTCGTGCGTTCCGCACGATGTCCGAGCTCGACAACGCGCTCGACGCCCAGCTCGTCACGCTGCACTCGAAGATCCACTGGTACGGCTCGACGGTGAAGAAGCCGCTCGAGACGACGCCTGGTCGCTTGATCATGGAAGAAGCACTGCCAGAGGGCTACGTCGCACAATTCGGTCACATCGACAAGGCGCTCGGCAAGGCCGCGCTGTCGGAGATCGTGGAGCGCTTGAGCGATCACTACCCGAAGTCCACCGTGTCAGTCGCGCTCGACCGCATCAAGTCGCTGTGCTATCGCTATGCAAGCAAGAGCGGTCTCACATTCTCCATCAACGACATCAAGGCTCCAACGGAGAAGAAGAAGATCCTCGAGTCGTACGAAGAGAAAGCCGAGAAGGTCGAGACACAGTTCCGTCGCGGCATCATCACCGACGGTGAGCGACGTCAACAGGAAGTGCGTATCTGGTCTGACGCCACCAACGACGTGATGGGTGCGATGCAGCAGTCGTTCAAGAACGACCGTTTCAACCCAATCGACATGATGGTCGGTTCTGGTGCTCGTGGCAACATGACCCAGTTGCGCCAGATCGCCGGCATGCGCGGTCTCGTGGCCAACCCGCGCGGTGACATGATTCCGCGCCCGATCAAGAGCAATTTCCGTGAGGGTCTTGCCACCCTTGAGTACTTCATTGCCACACCTGGTGCGCGCAAGGGTCTCGTCGACACCGCGCTTCGCACAGCCGACTCGGGTTACTTGACCCGTCGTCTGCACGACGTGGCGCAGGAGCTCATCGTTCGCGAGGATGACTGCGGCACGAGCCAGGGCATCTGGGTCGAGGACGTTCTCCCGGACACCTCGAGCAAGCGCAATTGGCTGGAGACGCGACTCTTTGGTCGCTCGCTCCACACCGATGTGACGCTCTCGAACGGCACCGTGTTGCCACGCAACAGCATCGTCGGCGATGCCGAACTCGCCATGCTGCGCGATGATCCGAAGGTCACGCGTGTTCGTGTGCGCTCCGTGCTGACCTGCGAGTCGAAGAACGGTATCTGTGCCAAGTGCTACGGCCGTTCACTCGCAACGGGCAACGCCATTGAGCTCGGCGAAGCAGTCGGTGTGATTGCAGCCCAGTCGATTGGTGAACCTGGAACTCAGCTCACCATGCGTACGTTCCACACCGGTGGTGTGGCGGGCAAAGACATCGCCGGCGGTCTGCCGCGCGTCGTCGAATTGTTCGAAGCTCGCCACCCGAAGGGTGCAGCGACGCTTGCTCGCGCGACCGGTACCGTGCGCATCGGCGATGACGACGGCAAGGGATTGCTCGTCAAGATCATCGATGACAACGGTGAAGAAGCATCGTTCCAAATGCCCTCAGGCAGCAAGTTGAAGGTGAAAGACGGAGACTCCGTCGTCGCCGGACAATTGCTCACCGACGGCCCGATCGATCCGAAGGAACTGCTGGAAATCAGCGGTATCCGTGACGCGCAGAACTACATCGTTGATGAAGTACAGCGCGTGTATCGAGACCAGGGTGTTGCAATCCACGACAAGCACATCGAGTTGATTATTCGCCAGATGACGCGCCGCTACATCGTGCAGGACCCAGGCGACACGCCCTTCCTGCCGGGTGAACGTATCGACGCTCGTGTTCTGCGTGAGACCAATGACGCTCTCTCCAAGGAAAGCAAGCGCACCGCCGAAGGTCGCCCAGAACTGATGGGCATCACCAAGGCGGCGATCTCGACGGACTCGTGGCTCTCCGCTGCGTCGTTCCAAGAGACCACACGCGTGCTCACCGAGGCCGCCATTGACGGTCGCAGCGACTCGCTCATCGGGTTGAAAGAGAACATCATCATCGGCAAGGTCATTCCTGCCGGCACTGGCATGGACGCATACAACCTCTTTGGCATCGACTACCCCGGCTATGTGCGACCGCAGTCGCACACCACCGAAGGTGACGAAGGCGTTGAAGTTGATGAATCCGTCTTCGGTGCACCCTCGACGTCGACTGCAACGAGCAGCGCCCTTGCGGACTTCCAGGCCGTGATGGGTACTGGTTCGCCGACCGCCGCCAACGAGGCGGGGGACGAGTCGGCTGACGAGCCTGACGCCGAGTAGTCCGCTGACGAGCCCAACGCCGAGTAATCGGCTGACGAGTCCGAGCCAACAAGACGAGTCCGAGCCAACAAAAGGTGTGAGGCGCCGAGTTCCTCGCTGACCACGACAGAGCGACGGAAACCGTCCTTTCTGCAGTGTCGGTGCGGGGTTGGCGACCTCGCGGACCGCCCCATAGGCTGTAGCGCTCGCTGCGCGCGACCTTCTGGGTCGCCTCAGCAGGGTGAAAGTCAGTGCCCGTTATCCCTACGAAAGAAAGCAATCGGTTTTTCGCGTGCCCACCATCCAACAGCTGATCCGCCAAGGGCGCAGCTCGAAGTCGTCCAAGACCAAGACGCCTGCCCTGAAGGGTTCACCTCAGCGCCGTGGTGTCTGCACCCGCGTGTTCACCACGACCCCGAAAAAGCCGAACTCTGCGCTGCGCAAAGTTGCACGCGTGCGCTTGACGAGCGGTATCGAAGTCACTGCCTATATCCCAGGAGAAGGTCACAATCTGCAGGAGCACTCAATCGTGCTCGTGCGTGGCGGTCGCGTCCGCGACTTGCCAGGAGTCCGTTACAAGATCATTCGCGGTGCGCTTGATGCGTCTGGCGTGAAGGATCGCAAGCAGGCGCGTAGCCGTTACGGCGCGAAGCGCGCGAAGTAGAGGGAGTCATGTCGCGCAAAGGTCCAGCAGTACGCAGCGAGTTGCTCGCTGATCCGGTGTACCACTCCACGTTGGTCACACAAGTCGTTAACAAGGTGATGCTCCACGGCAAGAAGAGCACTGCCGAGCAAATCGTTTACGGCGCACTCAAGATGATCGAACAGAAGACAAGCAGCGAGCCGCTCGCGACGCTGAAGCGCGCAATCGACAATGTGAAGCCACCGCTGGAAGTGCGCAGCCGCCGTGTCGGTGGCGCCACCTATCAGGTGCCCGTTGAAGTCAAGCCGCGTCGTTCGACCACGCTGGCGATTCGCTGGGTCGTGGACAACGCTCGCGACCGTCGCGAAAAGACGATGGCCGAGTGCCTCGCCAACGAATTGATGGACGCATCAAATGGCGTCGGCGCGTCGATGAAGAAGCGCGAAGACATGCAGAAGATGGCCGAAGCCAACAAGGCATTCGCCCACTACCGCTGGTAACAGTCACCCCCACTAGGCGAAAAGACGGAGTATTCCCCCATGTCCGAGAGAGAGTTCCCCCTCGAGCGATACCGCAACATCGGCATCATGGCGCACATCGACGCCGGCAAGACGACGACCACCGAGCGCGTGCTCTACTACACCGGCAAGTCGTACAAGATCGGCGAGGTGCACGAGGGTGCAGCGATCATGGACCACATGGTGCAAGAGCAGGAGCGCGGCATCACGATTACGGCCGCCGCAACCACCGCGTTCTGGCGTGACCACCGAATCAACATCATCGACACTCCAGGCCACGTCGACTTCACCATCGAAGTAGAGCGCTCACTGCGCGTGCTCGACGGCGCCGTCGCC